>Ga0172443_1053_pt1 | contig 31445 bp, 30 predicted proteins | sample MayberryNE_Catta_6_FD_114741 | JGI IMG/M metagenome (GOLD analysis project Ga0172443, IMG submission 114741) | reverse complement strand
GTTTTATAAGGATAGTGAGATCAAGATATCTTTATCGCATCATAACCAAATAAAAAGCAATGTATAATCAACGAACGGATATATTTTAAATGCCAGTATTAAGCATAATTGCATGCGGTATGCTTGAAGATGAACTCGCATATGTTCTCTCAAGCGATAGGGAGCTTGCTCAGTTGATACTGGTAGAGAACAGTGAACATTTCGGGCTGCAACGGAAACTAAAATCTCTGGGATGCCTTCCCACACTTATTCCCCTGGACAGGGTTCAGGAAATCTTGATTCGAGAAAACAGCCAATCTTTTCCGGCAATCCTGAAACCCCCCTGCTGCTTTAATTTTATCAAAAAAATCCTCCCAAAAATGGAAAAACAACATAAACCAAAAGTAACAGTTGTCGCCAATATGTTGAAACGGGGATTACATACCGATGTTGAAAAGGTAAGAGTAGAAGTTTACAGGAAAATCATTGAAATGTCCCGGTTTTCAGACAGTATCCTTATTTTCTACGGCACATGTGGGCATTCACTTTCGAACCTGGAAAAAGATTTCGAAAATCTTGGCTGCCAGCTTTACTTCCTGAAAGACGAAAAAGGTGAGATTGTTGAGGACTGCATCAGCGCAGCGCTTGGCGGGAACAATGTCTATGCCAGAACCCTTGTCAATGGCGAGGGTACAGGTACTTTTTACCTTACCCCGATGTGGGCTTCAAACTGGGAAGAGAAGTCGAAAGATAATGCGATCCTTTCATCGGAGTCAGATACAAAGTTTCTGAAGCTGTACGGTAGGGCCGCAAAGATCAATACAGGGCTTTCGTTTGAGCCTGACTTCGATAAAAATGTCAAGGATTTTGCGCGGTTTTTCAATTTGAAGGTCGTGGAACTTAAGGGCAGTAAAAAGATAGCAGAGCAAAGTTATCAGAACGCAAAAAAGTTTCCTTGACCAGTAAATTAATGCTATTATGAAGGCTTTTGAATTATTATCGAGGCTATAAAATGCAGATTACAAAACATATCCATACAATAAAGATCCCTTTCCAGATAGCGATCGCTCCGGGAATAAAAGTCGACCGGTTCGTTTATGTTTATCTTATTTATGGCAAAAAGATATATCTCATTGATACCGGCGTTGCCACTTCTGAGAAGATCATCTTTGATTATATCAGGAAGACCGGAAGAAATCCTGAAGATATTTCGCTAATCGTCCTGACACATTCACATCCAGACCATATAGGGGCTGCGCATGAAATACAAAGAGCAACAGGATGCACCGTAGCGGCGCATTATGGTGAAAGATCATGGATAGAAGATGTGGAACTGCAGCATAGGGAACGTCCTGTACCTGGTTTTCATTCGCTTGTTGGAGGATCGGTTATGATTGATCGTATCCTTGAGAATGGAGATATTCTGGATCTTGACGGCATAAGATTAGAGCCTGAGATTCAGACTTTCATAGGCTACAAAACCTATCTTTTCTAAAAAAACCGTTATCAATCTCCATCAATACTACCTATAACGATTTATACTTTGTAGCCCATATATAGGCTACATATGGCAAAATCAAGAATAAAACGTGGAAATCGAACCTATCTATATGAACGCAAGAACTACCGTGATAAAAATGGTAAAGTGAAACATGAAAAACCTGAGTATTTGGGGATTGAAGTGGTTGTAGATGGAAATATCCAGATAATTCCACCAAAAAAACGTCAAAAAGATATTGCAATCATACAATCACTCAGATATGGCGATATAGCAATTCTTTACACTTTATTAAGTCAATTTGGCATAATTCAGCTTTTAAATGAACTCATTCCAAGGAGGGGACTTCCGGTTGGAGAGGTTCTGGCATCACTTTCAATCAATCACATAATCGATAGAGAAACAAATTCTATGTTTTCCAAATGGTACCAAGATACGGTATTGGAAGAATTTACAAAAATTGCTGTAAACAAATTAAATTCCAGTAATCTTGGTGAAGTAATGAGTACAGTGAAAAAGTTAGTTCCAGAAGGTACAGTTGATGTTTGCATACAGATATTCAATAAAATAAAGCATCTTGAAACAGGGTCATCCTCAATACTTTATGACATTACATCGACATATTTTTATGCAACAAGAATACCTAAAGTTCGATTTGGACACAATAAAGATGAGAATGAGCAGCCTCAGATAAATATTTCATTAGTAGTCACGAAGAATTTGGGTTTACCAATTTTTTTCAGAACTTATGAAGGAAATATTTCCGACGTAACCACAATCCAGCAACTCATTCTTGATATCAAACGAATAAATTATCATATTGAAGCAATCATCCTCGATAGAGGCATGACTTCAAGAGCCAATGTAAAAGCTCTTGCAGCTTCCCAGATTAAAATAATCGGTGGTATCCCTTTAAATTCAAATGAAGCAAAAAAGATGGTTGAAGAGTGTAAAATTACAGAAAAAAATGAGTTGATACGTCCATCAGGATTGGTTTATTATGAAGATCAGCGAAAATCGATATTTGATGTAGAAGGAAGAGCCATTGTTTGTTTTAATCATATTGATCTTGAACAAGAACGTTCTATCAGATTGAAAAAAATAGCGATAGCTGAAGATAAAGTCACCACGATTTTAAATTCAGATATATGCAATAAAAATTCAGATTGCCAGGAGAAAGAAATTAATGCTGCTATTAAAGGAGTTTCTGATTATTTTAAAATAACAAATAAATATGGAAAGGTTACTGTAGTTCCCGATGATGAAAATAGAAAGAATGCCAGATTACGTGATGGGAAATGTTTGATTTTTACTACAGATTTTGATAAACCTGCTCTGGAAATAATTTCACAATATTTTGGAAAGGATGATATTGAAAAAATATTTAGTTGTTTCAAAACATGGCTTGAAATGCAACCGATTAGGCATTTTGATGAAGGGCATATTGATGTTTATATTTTTATATGTTATCTTGCATATCTGGCTATAGCATTGTATAAACACCGGATTAGTTCTAAAGGTTGGGAAGGTGTGAGAGAAGGTTTAGATGAAATGGGAAGAATCAGGAAAACTACTCTGAATGTTGGAGGAGAGAAAATTGAAAAGTTGACGGTTTTCACAAAAGAACAAAAAGAGATTTTGAAGAAATTGGGTATGGAAGAAGAGCTGTTTCAGATGTAGCCTATAAAACTCTGAAAGTCAGGATATAATATGTCATTTGACTTGTGCTTGCCACATGAAGCCAGTAACGTTGTCCGTTTACTCTCGATCCAGTTTCATCAAAATGTACAACTGGAGATTGACTCAACAATTTTTTGATTTCGGCTTCAAAAGGCTCCAGTTTCTCAAAACAAGTGTTTTCTGCTTTTATCAGAGTAGAAGGACTTATCTCACATCCACAAACATCCGATAATAACTCGCAACAGCGGTCATAGGGAATAAGCTGATAATCATGTAAATAGACCGCTAAACTTGTTATGCGTGGACCATATTGAACCGAAAATTTGACCTCTTCAGGAAAATCGGCAATATTTATACATCCGCAAGAACATTTCTTAATTTCAGCCTTATGTTCTTCGACGTAAATCTTAACAGGGGGTATATCAAAAACCTGTCTTCTATCATAATCTATAGCCATTTTATCGTCCAGGTTTTTGCCACAATTTTTGCATTTTTTTACTTCGTGGACTATTGTTTTATCAGGATTGTCTACCAAAGTTAATGTTTTTCCAACATGACCAGGTTGACCTCCTACTTTCTTACCACTTTTTATACGACTACTCTTCGGATTGGGCTTTTCGCGTGCAAGAGTATCAGTCGAAGGAGGTTTACTGCTATTGGAGCTGTTTTTATTAAGTGTAACTTCTAATGATTTGACCCTTTCTTCAAGCTCACTTATTCTTGCAGCTTGCAGTTCTATGATTTTTTGATTTTCGGCCTGAATTCTATTGATAAGATTGATGACTGCTTCTGGGCCAGCTTCATAAACCGCTAATATTTGTTCACGTGTTATATTCAATACCATAATCAAATCACTGAATTTACTTAATAATCTTGTAATTATCTCAATGTATATTGATTTTTCGATATAGATATTCTAAACTATTTGATTTTGATTATTTTATTGTGTTGACGGACAGGAGTGAAAAAAAGAGGGCTGAATAGTTACAAAATATTTTGTATTTCTGCTTAAACGCCATTGAAAGGTTATACTATAATTCTTATTTCGTTTACCTATTGCCAGTGCAAGGGGTAGATTCAACCTCTGCCTGAAGGCCAGAGGTATACTCTACCCCTTGACCCCAGCGCAATTAACCAAATGCTGGAAGGCTCTTGAAAAAATATTATCGTTAAATATCACGATCCTTGATGCTCCGAAGGATTTCCGGCTTGTTATGAATAATTGCAAGGAATATAAATTAATGACTCGTGATGCGCTGCACGTTTCAGTTATGAAATCCAATGGAATAACGCATATCACAACTGGTGATGAGGATTTCAAACGGGTGCCATGGGTAACCGTATGGACTCCTGTTTGATAGACCAGTAATAAAATCGTGATCAATGATCCTGTCTTTGTAGGTTCGAAACTGTACAAGAATGGGAAGTTTGAATTAGAGTTGGTCAGGGAGAGATGGCAAGGAAGACGGCTGTCTTTCTTTTCGCACTTGACCGCCAACAGGAGAAGGCATTGTAGGATCAGATTATGGCTCATGCTGCCCTTCATCGGCAGGGCAGAACGCTGAAAGGGCTGGTTAGGTATTCTATTTCCTCATCGTCGTTTCGATTTCCGTTCTTCGAGTCTGAAGATCATCCAGTCTCTTTTTCAGATCAGCCATTTCCTTCTTGATCTTACGCAGCTCTGTCCGGTTCTTGCTGCTGGACAAGCAGTCTGCGCCAAGCTTCTCAACGATATACTGCTCAAGCTGACTTCTCAATATCCTGAGATATGGATTACCCCAAATCGCCCCTTCTCTGTATTCCAGTTTGCCGGCTCTAATGCCCTCCACAATGAAGTCCCGACTCACTCCATATTCCTTTTGGGCAGTTACGTCGCTGAGGGTTGCCCCTTTGCGATTCCATTCTCCGTATTCTGCCATATCTCAATCTTTTGACGTTTATGATATTACATTTAAATGCTGTTGCCCATCCTTATACGAAATTTGAAAATCCATTATCATTCTTTTTATATTTGGAAATTTCTTTTTGGGTATTAGTAGTTATAACTACGTCTTTAGGCAAATTTTTACCAAAACCATTTGCTAAAAGTATTTGGCTTATGTTATTTTTTTCATAACAGCACTTTTTATATTTTTTTCCACTGCCGCAGGAGCATGGTTGATTTCGACCAATTCTTGCCATCTCTTTCTCAAATCCATATTGCTGACGAGAGTATATATTCTATAGTCTTGCTGCTCTTATGTCCTAATAGTATTTCATGGGGTGGAAGGTTTTATACGACCCAGTCGTTTAACCATTAAGTGGATCAGAGTCAAAGACGAAAAAATAAGGAAGAAAATAAAAGAATTGCTACAGAGCCTGATTGCCTGGACAATAAAACTAAAAATGGATTGATAAATCCGATGAGACATTACATATATTTTTTAGCAATCCTTCTTCTTGCACTCAAGAAGCATTTCTTCAAAAGTGTAATGTTCTGGAATAACACTCACATTCACCCCATATCCCAATAGAGTATTTAAGGTAGGTTTACCGATAGCGGCTACCATCTTTTCGTTCATGATACGGATAATATCCTCCTTTACTCCCCTTTCATCGGCAAGCGTCATGAAATTCCTGACCATCATGGTGCTTGTGAATGCAAAAATATCCACTTCACCCGCAAGCGCCCGTTTTAGAAGCGCTTCATGCCGCTCATCCTTTGGCCTGATGATCTGATACACCTGTGTCTCATGTACTACTGCTCCCTTTTCAAGAAGCCCTCTTACAAGTTCAGGCGCTCCATGGCTGCTCCTTGCAATCTCGATGACTGCCCCTTCAATTCCTGAAAGTGCTTCAATAAGGCCCGAAGAACTGTAAGATTCAGGCATCATACTGACATGAATTCCGTTTTTCAAAAGTGCATTTTTAGTCTTCGGACCGATCGCCACAACATTGGTTTCATTGAGCCGCTCAATAAATTCATCCGGGTATTTCAGTTTCAATAAGGTGAACTCAACCCCGTTAACGCTTGTGAAAATGACGTAATCAGCCTCTCTCTCCATTATGCTATCCACAAATCCTTTAAAATTAGGATCGCTCTTATCAATTACATCGATCATGGGTGCTGTTATGGTGGAAAATCCCATCGAAGCTGCAAGCTTGACCGACTCGACCAGATAACCGGCAGGTCTCATAATGGCTATTACTTTCATTTCAATCTTTTAAGGAGCAAGCTCATGATGTAATTTTACAACATCACCTATTACGGTTATAGCCGGAGCTTTAACCTTTCGCTGTTTACAGAGACCTACAATATCGGCAAGCGTTCCGATAGTTACCCGCTGGTCGGGACGTGTGCCTCTTTCAATGACAGCAACCGGGGTGTCTGCAGATTTACCGTACTTCACTAATTCCTTTACGTTGCGTTCCAGCATACTGACACCCATCAGAATAACAAGTGTTCCTTTAAATTTCGCAAGAAGCTGCCAGTCAAGGGCAGTGTCCTCCTTTTCCGGGTCTTCATGCCCTGTGATAAATGTGACCATGGATGCATAATCGCGATGTGTAATGGGAATTCCCGCATAAGCCGGGACCGCGATTGCAGAAGTGATACCTGGGACGATCTCTACTGTGATACCTTCTGCTGCAAGTGTCTGTGCTTCCTCGCCCCCGCGGCCGAAAAGATACGGGTCTCCGCCTTTTAAGCGCACAACGGTTTTTCCTTCGTTTGCCCTTTTGACAAGGAGCTCATTTATCTGCCACTGGGAAAGCTTGTGATTCCCTGCATATTTCCCAACATCTATTTTTTCTGCTGATCCCGGCAGCATATTAAGTATCGCTTCGCCCGGAAGCTGGTCATAAAGAATGACCTCAGCGCCCTCTATTAATCTTTTTGCCTTGATCGTCAGAAGCTCCGGGTCACCGGGACCTGAGCCTACAAGATAGACTTTCCCTTTCATTTTTAGCCTCTTTTGGCTGCAAACATCTTTACTGCTTCATCAACGAGTTTGCCGCCGCCTTTTTTATTTAATTCATTACCGATTCGCTCGGCTTCCTTTTCATACTCGGATGGGTTTATAAATTCATCTATTTTTACGCACCGTTTCCCATCCACTGAGAGAACTTCCGTGCGTACGTGTATTTTATTTCCCTCGGTTTTTGCAAAAGCACCGATGGGGACAAGGCAGCCCCCTCCAAGAATCCCGATAATAATTCGTTCGATCCTGGTTTCAATGCTTGTCTGTTCATCATTTAATATTTGAACTGCGTTTTGCGCTTCCGAATCCCTTTTTGTAACTATGACCACTGTTCCCTGGTTAGCAGACGGGACAAAATCATCAGGGTCGAGGCGTTCTCCCGGTATATCCCATTTCAACCTCTCAAGTCCTGCTTCAGCAAGGAAAATGCCGTCATACTGCCCTTCTTTTAGTTTGCGAAGACGCGTGTCGATATTCCCGCGCAGCTCCTTTATAATGAAATGCGGTCTGAATCTGGATAGCTGGGCGCGCCTTCTCAGGCTTGTAGTCCCGATGATCGACCCCTCTTTCAGGTCTTTTAATTTTGTATTGCTGCATGTGAGCAGAAAATCATAAGGCGAGTCGCGTTTCATTACAGCGGCTATTGTAAGTTCGGATGGACGCTCGGTAGGAACATCTTTCATGCTGTGGACAGCGATATCTATATGGCCGGCAAGCATCGAGTCGTCGATCTCGCGTACAAAAACCCCGAAGCCCTGCACTTCATGCAGCGGCCTGTCCGTGAAGGTATCGCCAGATGTTTTGATTATCTTAATTTCCGTATTTATTCCGTTTTTGGCAAGCAGGTCTTTCACGATGTTTGCCTGGGCAAGAGCCAGCTTGCTGCCTCTTGTTCCTATACGCAATGGGGAATTTTTCATATGAGGTTCCTTTGGTAAGCTTGTATGGTTTTTTCTATATCGTCCTTCGAATGAGCAAGGGACAGGAAGTTTGTCTCAAACTGTGAGGGAGGCAAAAAGATGCCATCATTTAGCATTTTTTTGAAAAATGCATTGAATTTATCAGTATCACATTTCAGGACTTCCTGATAATTACAGGGCATATCCCCGAAGAATACCTTGAACATGCTCCCGACCCCGCTCACATTGTAATCCAGTCCGAGGTCGGCTATGACATCAATCAGTCCTGCCCGCAGTGCATCTCCTGCATTGTTCACTTTATCATGAACGTTCTCTTTTTGTAGCGTACGGATCATAGCAAGCCCTGCTGTCATTGAGACCGGACTGCCGTTGAATGTTCCTGCCTGGTAGACCGGTCCTGCCGGTGAAATTTTCTCCATTATCTCGCGCTTTCCTCCGATCACTCCGATATGGAAACCGCCGCCAAGTATCTTTCCCAGGGTTGTCATATCGGGGGTTATACCGTAATACTCCTGCGCGCCGCCCATGGCAAGCCGAAAGCCGGTAATAACTTCATCGAAGATCAATACCACATCATTTTCTTTTGTTACGGCGCGGACATCGTTAAGGTATCCGTCTTTTGGTAATATCGGCCCGATATTACCAAGTACGGGCTCCATAATCACTGCCGCAACATCATCCTTATAAGCTTCAATCGCTTCTGTCATGGCCTCGATATCGTTATATGGGACCTGCAGTGTATTCTTTGTAAAATCCTTCGGGACGCCTGCTGAATTCGGTGTACCGAGTGTGGTTGCACCGGAACCCGCTTTAACAAGCACCGCGTCATGGGCTCCGTGGAAGCCTCCTTCTATCTTGATGAATTTGTCCTTCCCCGTGAAACCTCTTGCCGCCCTGAGCGCACCCATTGTTGCTTCTGTTCCTGTTGAGACAAATCTTACCATATCGATACTTGCATAGAGTTTAATTATCTCTTTTGCAAGTGCAACTTCAAGCTCTGTCGGGGTTCCATAAAGCCATCCGTCATCAAGCTGTTTGATCACAGCTTCCTTTATAGCAGGATGGTTATGGCCAAGAAGCAAAGGCCCATAACCCATAACATAATCGATGTATTCGTTTCCATCTATATCTGTTATCTTCGAGCCGTTTGCTTTTTTTGTATAAAATGGATATGGTTTTATAGCCCGGACGGGGCTGCTCACGCCTCCGGGGAGTATTTTCTTCGCTTCGTCAAACAATTTTCTTGATTTCTCGGTTCCCATGGTTACTGAAATTAGGGGATAATGTAATATAATTTGTGTTTTTATGAACTTGAATTATCGCTAAGTAGATTCTGACACTTCAGGGCTTGCACTCGGAGGATTTTCCTCGATAACCGGCCGTTCCTTCCTGTAATCTTTCATCCTCCTGATTATTACTTCAACCAGGAATAATACCAATGCGGCGATAAGATACGGTTCTTTTTCGCTCTTGGGCTCATTTACAGTCCTTACGGCCTTTTCCTTGATATCCACGAACAGCAGTCCTTCGACTTCGTCTTCATTATACACCCGCCCGCCGTTTGATTCAATGACCGCGTCCAATTTTTCATTGAACCCTACATCCCTGTATTCAAGAGGATAGTTCACAGCAATACCGTATCCTGACAGGTCATGGAAATCCCCGGTTTCAAGATTAATAGCAGCTTCATATGTGGTCGGCCCTGTCCTTGAAAGGTCAAGAGGTGCGCCGTCCAGTTCCACCTGGGGCAGCGTATCCGAAGTGACAATGACCCTTCCTGCTGTTCCAGCCCAGATATCCTCTGCCTGTACAACTACACCTTCTTTCGGACGCGGGTCGCCGATCGCCCAGTTAATCATCGATGAGATAAGGCGTGAGTTCTCACCGCTATAGACTTCGCTTGCCCAGTGGCTCTCCCCTCCGCCGTTATCGGTAGTAAATGCGACCACCCTTCCAAGCCCGAAGCCCCATGTCGTAAGGATAGGTTTTCCCCGTGTTGTGGCTATAAGGCGGCCCGAACCGAGTTTTGGCGTCACATCATTGTATCCCGTAACAGATGCTGTGATATTGATATTTTTTGTTATGAAATGGTTCGCGTCTATTGCTGCGAGAGGATACTGGTTAGTTACCGGGGGTGTTTCGGCGGGTGCAGGGGTGGCAGACGGGCTTTCCCCGACCAAAGCACCTGCACGTTCATCAGGATACAAGAGTATTACATTAGTGTCGGCTGCTTTTGCCAGTTCGTCATAAATATCGTTTGGTATTCTTGCATTTTCAAGGAAAAGTATTTGAATGAATTGTATTTTAATATTTTCTTTTTTAAGCTCCAGCACTGTATTTTTTGTTTGTGCACGAGCTACGGGATCTATCAATCCGTCAGATAAAACAATTATCTCTTTTGTTCCGCTCACTGAATTTAATAATCTTGAGGCTTCCCTCAATCCTTTATCAAGATCAGTAGGATTTTCGCTTTCCCCCCCTTTAGGACCGATTTCCATGATAAAATCATCCAGTATCGCTTTGTTTGCTTCGCTACTCATCGGCAGTATGCCTGTTTCCCGTGTGATACCGCTAAATGCCATAACCCCAACGCGGCTGTCGGGGCTGATACTTCGCACAATACTTCTTGCATTTGCATCGATAAGACTGATCCGCGATTCGGTTCCAGTGCTGCTGCTTAGTGCGGTGCTGCCCGACGAATCAATCAGGATAACAACGTTTCTTCCACCCCTGAATTCTCCTGCTCTTGATATTATCGGCAGTATCGCCTCAATCGGTGAATTATTGTATGAACCCCTATCGTAGGAAGATTCACCGCCAACAACCATGAGTCCGCCGCCATTTCCTGTATAATTCCGCAAATTGTCTGCTGGCAACCCGGAGGCCCCTTTATTATCTATTATCACGGTTTTATAGGGTGAAAGATCTGCTGGCACAGAGCTCACCTGAGTGACATTATACAGGTTTTCCATAATCGTATAAAGCGGTGAGTTCGTATCATCCGTTACCGCCAGGACCCTCGGTTTTGGAACGACAAATATCGATCTGTAAAATACATTGTTAAGATTGGACCTGTCCTCTGTTGCGGGCGTTATCGTTGCTTTCATTTTATGTGAACCGAATTTCGTGAATGCATATGGGACAGGGATTACCTTTTCACGTTCTTTCTGGGTAATGGAATCACTATATATCGGCGTGCCGTCTATTTCCACACCAAGCCTGTATCTTGTATCATTTCCTGCCTGCCTCACCACAACATTGAAGATATTCTCGTTCCCGATAATGACATTCTTGGCGCTTGCTATCTCAACGCTTGCATCATTATGGAGTGGGTTTTGTTTTACTGCAAATACCCTTGTCCCGGTCTGGGAAACAAACGAGATCGCATCGAAAAGGTCTTTTCCGTAGTTGGCGTTCCCGTCCGTTACAAGGACAAGATTATTATTCTCCGATGCCCCGATAACCTCATCGCCTATAGGTGATTTGATTCCTGCGAATTCCCTGAATTTCGTGGGTGTTTTGGGCTGTATCGCATCAAATACTTTCTTCCCCATATCCTTATTGAACAGGTCCATGCTCAGGGTCTGGTCGGAAATCACGGTTATCCTCGGTGCATCATCACGTACCGTGCTTATACCCAGGGAATAAGGTGAAGCCAGAGCTATTATCAGGAGGCTGAGGATGATAATCCTTGAAATAATGATCCATTTTGAAACACCTCTCCTGATATAATACAACCCTGCAAGGATCAAAGGACTGATAAGTAATAGCACAAACGGATGTTCAAACTGAGGTATGTCAAAAACCATTACAATTCACCCCTCCAGCGCAGGTAATACAGTTCAAGGAACACAAGGAACATTGCTGCCATTATGAGATATATATCAAGATTCCTGGCTTTTCGTATGGTTTCAGGTGTATAAACAGGCTCCTTTGAATCCGAAATATTTAACGCGTCGGTAGCAAGCCCGCCGCCAACAAGGTTGGATTCCCGTTCATCGAACAAATTCACAGCTATGCTCTTGCCGGGCACTTCATAAATACCTACCTCATCAAGCAGCAGTGTATCGGTTGTCACCTTATCAGAGGGCGTGTTCACCGTCACGGAAGCAGGGAACTTGATCAGCATTCCTGTCTTTGCATTATATTCTGTTACATCAAGGCTTCCCTTTATCCACTCAAGCATCTGTTTCCAGAACAGCGGATAACCTGGAAGCGTATGGAAGTCATTCCAGACATTTTCATTAAGCGGATCGTAGATATTATTCCCCTGCGGATCGGCAAGACCCGAATAGATCACTGTTCCTCTCCCGAATCTCCAGTAAGCAAGCACTGCTGATTTTTCTGTATCACCGCTTTCAACAAGACCCACAGCCCCATTTTTAAGATGCGCCTTGAAATATTTTTTTACGTCGGTTTTCTCAATATCAGTGCCTTCGGTTATGATCGTCTGGCGGGCGACATTCAGGGAAGTCCTATTTCCGGGGGTTCCCAGTTCGACAGGCAGCAGGTTCATATTCGTAAGACCGGGTGAGGCAATTATCACAGCAGTTCCTCCGCTGCTGACATGGTCTTCGAGTTTCTTCACGGCATCCTGAGGGAGGGCAGCGCTCACAATAACAACATTACCCGACATCGAAGGTATGCTTTTCGGGTCTGCTTTTGTGACTTTTGTATTGGGAATAAGACCCAGGGCGACAATGGAAGGTGATTTCGGATTATCCGTAATATAGAGTATATCACGCTGCATTGATTGCGGCATATAAACAAACGCATTGTTATCAACAGGAAGTGCATCATTGGAATCTATTGAGATCTTCGTTATTCCGGGGTTCAGGTTCAGGTCGCTGACGCTGAAGTATTCACTTGACTGTCCTTTGATGTTTCTCGTATTTTCAAGAACTTGCTTATCATTTATCGTAACATCTATTTTTACATCCCGTGCATCCGTATTGAAATTCTTGATGGCTATTTTGAAATCACCCGCAGATTCAAACCAGCCGTTCACTATGCCGATATTGTCAGTTCTCCCGCTTACCGTTATGAAATCAACTTTGATACCGCTTGCCTCAGCGACTTTCTTTGCTATTGCCGGACTATCTCCGGTCCAGCTTATAAAATCCGAAATCACAACTATCCTCCCACCTTCAGGAAGCATACGTCGCCCCAGCAGAATGGCACTTGAAAGGTCAACACCGGTTGCTTTTGCCTTAAGTTTGTTCAGCGCATCCGTTGTGCTGCTTGCCGGTGCATCTTTCATTATCATGACCGGGATGCTCTCAGCGAGAATAACAGTATTTTTAGCACTTAAGAATTTATTTGCCTCAACTACAGCTTTTGAAAACCTGCCATCAGCCTGCATGCTTGTCGAACCGTCGAGGATGATAACAGTAGAACCGCCGCCGGCCTCCTCATTTGCCATAATAAAAGGCGCTGCGATGGCCAGTGAGATTATAATAAGCGCCAGCAGCTGGATGAGAAAAAGAGGATCTTTCAGGAACTTCCTGAAAATGTTAAGCCTTTTTTTCTTTTCAATGTCAAGCAGGAACATGACAGAAGGGATCTTTATTTTTTGTGCCCTTGGCCTGAGGAGATAAATTATGATAAGCGGAATAATAGATAAAAGCGCATAAAGCCCGGCCTCATTGGCGAACTGCAAAGGGTTTGTGTACAGGAAATCCAGGAATGCCATCGTTATTTTATCCTCACTTCCCTTGAGCTTACGACTTCGAAAATCGCATCAAAAACCGGCTTATCAGTAGTTACTGTATGAAAGTCAGCTCCCACCGTAAGGCATGTTTCTTTTATTTTTGCATTATGGTCATTCAGTTTTTTCTGGTATTCGGTTCTAAGCCTGGGACTTGTATATATGTCCATCTTTGTATCAGTCTCAAGGTCGATCAATCTTGCTTCCCCGCCAAGATCAAGACTTTTTTCAAGGGGATCGAGCACTTGTATGAGCACAAGCTCATTATTCCCGAGCCTGAATACCGCGTTCCTGATGGCATCAATTTCAGCCATGAAATCTGAAACAATAATTACAAGAGACCTTGATTTAATAACGCTTGCATATTTCTCCATGCAGTAATCAAAACGCGTTTTTCCGAAAAGCTCCGCAGTGTTGAGAAGGTCGATCGTTTGTGAAAGATATCTTCTTCCCCGTTTGGGTTTTGTGATATTTATCTCTTCACCGAACGTTGCAATCGCGAATTTCTCGTTATCCTTTGTAACAAGATATGCAAATCCCAGCGCAAGCATCGCAGCATACTCAAATTTTTTCCGAAAATCCATGCTCTTGCTTATATCAAGCAGTATGTGGGTCGTTAAGCTTTTCTCTTCCTCGAATTCCTTAACATAAAGTTTTTCAGTACGCCCATAAACTTTCCAGTCTATTGTCTTAAAATCGTCTCCCTGCGTATATTCACGATAACTTACAGGCTCCATTCCCCTGCCTTTCAGTATGGAACGCCGGCTTCCGCTGTATGCTGTGGACACGCGTTTTCGCACCATGAATGAGAAGCGGTCAAGTTCTTTAAAGAAGGAAGTGTCTATCATTTAGGTCACATTATTGAAAGTATTAACCGCAGATGAACGCAGATAAACGCAGATGGGATGTAATGGAACACGGATTGCGCGGATGCGCACATATCCGTGAAAATCCGCACAACCCGCGTCATCCGTGTTCTTTGCGTCCTTTGCGGTTTTTTATATGTTTTAATAACCATTTATAAGTTCCATGAGTTCAGATTGCTATTATTTGACATTCTTCAGGAGATCTGAAACTACCCGATCAGTCGTCATCCCTTTGCGCTCGGACTCGAATGTCAGTATGATGCGGTGGCGCAGCACCGGATATGCCATAGCATCGATATCTTCCTTGCTCACATAATTCCTGCCATGCATGAGGGCTCTTGCTTTTGATGCAAGGATTATGCCAATCGAAGCCCTGGGTGAGGCCCCATACTCGATATGCTCGCTTTTTCCCCTTGTAGCTTCAACGATCCTGATGGCCCTTACCTTTATATCCTCTGCTATGGGAACATCCCGCGTGAGTTTCTGGAGTTCAAGGACTTCGGATTTGGAGACTACACTCCTTACTGTCGGAGTTATGTTCTTAGTGTACCTGTTAACGATCTCATTCTCATCTTCAAATGTAGGGTAGTCCATCAGGATCTTAAGGAGGAACCTGTCAAGCTGTGCTTCCGGGAGGGGATATGTACCTTCCATTTCGATCGGGTTCTGGGTGGCAAGAACAAAGAAGGGCTTATCCAGCGGGTAGGTCTTGTTTCCCACTGTCACCTGTTTTTCCTGCATTGCTTCAAGCATGGCGCTCTGGGTCTTGGGCGATGCCCTGTTTATCTCGTCTGCAAGGATGATATTGGCAAAAACCGGTCCGGGTTCAAACCTGAATTGTTTCTTCCCCCCGATATCCTCAATGATATAAGTGCCCGTTATATCGGATGGCATAAGGTCGGGAGTACATTGTATTCTATTGAACTTAAGGTCAAGAGCTTTTGAAATTGTACTGATGGTAAGTGTTTTTGCAAGTCCGGGATTGCTCTCCACGAGCGCATGGCTGTTGCACAGGATCGCTATCATCATCTGCTCAATTGCTTCATGCTGGCCTACAATCACCTTACTTATCTCATCAAGAAGTTCTTTAAAAATCCTTGGTGAGCTTGCGTACGTTTCATTACTCATGTTTAACCTCTTTCATATTTTGCTCCTTTCGACTGCATATTTATTAATAAGCTGCTTTTCAGTTTCTGTTTTTTTCATAAGCATACTGTAATCGCCATCAGAGACATTGGAACCAAGAACATCAACAGGGAACGCCGCAGATTTAATGAACTGGTTGTCGGTCTGGCTGGTATCCCTCACATCCAAACCTGCATCCATACCTGAATATAAGGTAAGGTCAATATTTTTCCCTTCAATGGATGCGATTTTTGGTTTTCCGAAAATACTCCCATTTCCTGTTGACCCGGTATTATCTATATTCTCAGGGCGGCCTGTTATATCGACCACGCCTGTATTAGTCTCTTCCTCCCCTGTAATGGCCTCTGTCACATTATCAATAGTATCTCCAGGTATCTGGATTCCCTCAGGGTTGTACGAGATGAAAACCATGCCTGCGATGAAAATGACCGTTAAAGCAATCTTTGAGATAATCCTGCCTTTAGACAGGAGTTCAGAAGGAGAGACCGGTCCTATCGCATCTGAAACAATGGTTTTTAATGACTCGACTATTATATTGGTCTCATCACGGTTATCGTATGCAGTACTGAGTTTTTCATTTAATTCAGGATATTTATTTTCGATAAGATTGATAACATTTATCTTATCATCTTTTCTATGCAATAAAATAGATATTATGATGGAGAAAACTAATGCGAGAACAGGCTGAAATAATTTCATTGGGATCGATGACGGAAATGAGAATTTATTCAGGAAATATTCGAGATTAACGATAATGAAAATTGCGTAAAAGATGCTGAAAACAGCTATCAGATCAAGGATAAAAATCAACCGCATTCGACCAAGAAATCCTGATCTGATCTGTTGAAGTTTATTCATGAATTCGTTCATTCAGTCACCTTCGTCTGCATTATTGATTTTAATTATATTAAGTCTTGGGGATGATAGTTTTTTTATATGTATTTATTAAGATTTTTCTTTTTTCTGAGAAATGTTTATATACTGAAAAATGAATTAAAAACTAGGTGGTAGCTTGAATAAACCATTAGTATGTATTTTATTTGTTCCAGTAATCCTGTTATCAGGATGTGTTTCGACAGTAAATCCAGTTGACCCATCGGACATTACAATTAGTGTGGCGCCGATAGAAATGAAAGAGTTCCAGGAAAAGGAAATACCGGTGAACGTGATGAATAATGCCACATCTCCGATTGATTCTGTTTCTGTAAAGTCACTTGAATCTTTCACAATTATCTCAGGTGGAAATGTGAATATTCCTGCAAAGACCAATGAACCGCCGTCTCTCGTAGTCAATGCAAAAATCGCAGCTCCGGGTTTTAAGGATGTTACAAATACTTCGACGCTTACATTGTCTTACGATTCAGGAAAGGATAATAAGGGTAATCCCATAACTAAAACTAAATCAGTTCCTGTTCAGGCCACAGTCCTTCCTGATGCAAAACTTCAGTTTGTTGGCTTTGTCAGAGATCTAAATCACACAACCGATGCTGAAGTAACTACATGGGAAGCAAGTGCGGGAAATAATGTTACTATAACCTTTTCGGTTAAGAACGATGGAAAAACAACTATAGATGAGAATAGCTTGAAAGTATTGGTAGATACTGATAATAAGAGAATGGGAACAAATAATTCACTTATTATCTGGAACGCAATGGCAAAAGCCGGAACATCCAACACACTGGCGATCCAGATTCAAGTTCCGAAAGATGCACCTAATGGTGAGACAGATGTAAATGTGACTCTTTTGATGGGTGAAAAGGTCATTGATTCAAAGATAATAAAACTCAGGGTAAAACTATAAGATATGAAATTGAAGGTTTTTTTATTTTTTATCCTTATTGCAGCCGTTCTTAGCGGTTGCCTGAAAGAGGAATCCAGCGGTGTCTACGTAACATCTATTGATGTTATGTATTCGCAGGATGAAGATGGAACGAAACTCACCGTGACCCCTTATATCAGAAACGATAAGGATACCGATACGGGCATACTTACAGCCCAGATAAAAATAAGGGAACCTTCTACCAATCTTATTATCGCAGAAAAGGATTCTGATATCGGTTACATTAAAAGCAAGTCAACGACATCTAACAGCGTATCACTTAAGGTTTCAAATCCGGGCGAATATGTGGTTGAAGTACAGGTATTAGAGGGAGGTAAGGTCTTATCTCAATCTGCTACACCTGTGACGATCAAAGCAAAGCCTGGGCCGGGAACGCCCCCGGATATCAAACTTACTGATATGAATATTGTCATAACTAAACTTCTCAATGATGCAACGATTGCTGTTGTGGAAGTTTCACCCGGCTTATATAACCAGGGTGGAGACTCAAATCCGCTGACCCTTGAAGTGACAGCACAGATAGATCCTTACAATACTTATGTCCAGAGTGATACACTCAACATAATAAAAAGCGAGAACAGGGTCAGGGGCAAGGTGACTTTCACCATCCCCAGGAATAAGGAATATACTTTTTCAGTGAAAGTCCTGGAAAGCGGGAGAACTGTTGCCGAGTCAAAATTGCTTGATAAAGTTAAACTGAACACCCTGAAATATAACGAGCCAGTAACCTATACCCTTGTGGAAGAAGGGAAACCAAAACCTGCACAAACGCCAGGAGAACCCGGATTCCTTGCTCCTGCTGCCTTGATTGGCATATTGCTTGTATATGGTGTAATTAAAAGACGCAGGAGATGACATCAAATGGAAGGTGAACAAAAAAGCGTTGAAGAAAAGAATGAAGATAAAACTTTCAGAAAGCTGATCAATGTTGCTGTGGTCATTATGCTTGTGGGACTTATCTTTATTGCCCTTTACACTTTTTTTTTCAATATGAATGATGCCATTTCTACGCTGTTCGAATATCGTTATGTGGCCCTGATCAAATCGATTTTCAGCCTTGTTGTGCTCGGTATATGTATATTTCTTGTTAAAATGTTCCTGTCGCGATAATCGAAACCTTTTTCTATGGTTAACCATATTGTGAGCTTCGCTGACAAAGGTTTGATATATGATGTCGGCAATTAGCACATGTTGTGCCCAGATAGCTCAGCCTGGGAGAGCGCTGCGCTGAAGACGCAGAAGTCCCCGGTTCAAGTCCGGGTCTGGGCACTCTATAAAAACTTTAAACCCCTGTTTCTTTAGAACGCTCCTTGACTCAGTATCTGCAAATATGATTAAAATGCTCCATTATAAAACTCCCCTGAAATAATGCCCGGTCGTATGCTCTCCAGCACAGCGATTTTCGCTCTCCTTCCCGCTAATAGCATCATCGATCGCCTCCCTGTACTCTTTTGTGATTTTCCCAGTCATTGTTGCATCATACGTTCTTGCCTCTATCCTGAGGCAGCTTACACCTGCTTTTACGATCTCCGGCACATATCCAAGCATGCACAATTCACGGGAATTCATAATATAAGTGCGGTGATGCATATCTGTCATGATCGGGAATTTAAAACCTTTTTCATCTTTCAGGTAGATATCTCCGGGCTTGTTGTCAGGGAAAAGACCTGCGATAAGATCGTTTTCGGAAACCATCAATGGAAAGAAGCCGTGAACAATGCATTCAGCGGGTCCGGATTGCACAAGGTCTCTTATTTCTTTCAGGGTGAGCTCCGGCGATAATGTCACCCTCTGGCTGAAATCCAGGAAATGATCCATTATCAGCCTATTAAAAACGTTTAGAGGATAATCGATAACTATTGGTCTATTGGCAAAATTTGTCCTGAGATGATGCAGAACTCCTAAATTCCCAACGAGGAAACCATCTGCTGATCCAGTCGGATCGTTGCTATCCATCTGCGATAGGAAATCAAAAATCTCAAGCTCTTTTAAATCCTTTACTATTCGCGGGGTACTTATAATAACTTTAACACCTTTTTTATTTGCATATTCAATTGCTTCATGGTAATCTTTCTTGGCAACAAATCTGCGTCCATCTGCGTTCATCTGCGGTTTTTTTTCCAACCTGACCCCAAATGCTTCCCCTCCGATATAAACAACGTCAGCGCCATTATCAATAGCATTTTTTAACGATCCGATAGAGCCGGTATTGACTGATAAGATAGGTTTGATCTGAGACTTTTGCGATCCAAAAGATATTTTCGGCTCCATGCACTGTCTTTTCCATTTTCGGGCGCGTATTTTCCCAAGTTCCTCAATCGCTTGCCTGCGGATCGAGTTCAATTCGGAAACTGGAATGAAAAGATTTTTATCCAGTTCAAAATCAACATCTTTTGCCTCAAAAATAGTGCCGCCAAGCTTTATTAACTGTTCAGCTACGGAACTTCTGGAGACCGGTTTTGTCTTTGCGGAATTGACAATATTTCCGCTTATTGTAACCTTATTTTCACCATCATCGATCAAGAGTCCAAGCTTCTCACCGATTTTTGCTTTAAAGGACATTTTTATCGGGATTTTCTTGATATTCCTGATTTCTAACGATTCCATGAGCTTGCTATCAAATGTCTTAAAAACAGCATCACCCTTTACAACCTCGATATCAAGAGGTATTTTTACAATAGAACCGGCTGAGGCTTCTGCTGCCATTTTCTTGCCAATATGAATATTCCTGACAGTGATCCCTGTTTCCCGGTTCCCTATGCCTATGCCGTCCCCGATTTTCAGCGGCGCCTTGAGATTTATAGATACCAATTTTGTCCTTACATCATATCCGATCACTTTTCCAAGCTCTGTCCCGCGGTTATGGGGGTATTCCCGGCTCATTAACCGGCTGCCCGGATTTCCAAAAAAGTATCCTGTTGTGAATTCCCTGTTAAATAACTGAAGAAGTGTAAGTTCTTCATTTTTTGTTACCCGGAAATCCCGAGGTGCAGCAAGATACCTGTCGATGAGTTTTCGATAAACCCGCACCACTCCGGCAACATATTCCGGGCGCTTCATCCGCCCTTCGATCTTGAATGAATCAATACAGGAATCAATAAGCGTGCCTATATGCTCACTCATGTTCAGGTCCCTGGGGCTCAGGAGGTATCCCTCAATTTTACCTGATATGTATTTTTTACGGCACGGCTGGGCGCAGTACCCGCGGTTTCCGCTCCGCCCTCCTATCATACTGCTCAGGAGGCACTGACCTGAATAAGAAAAACAAAGCGCGCCGTGGATAAAACTTTCGACTTCAACCGATGTTTGTGACTTAATATCCCGGATTTCGTCAAGGGACATTTCTCGCGCCAGAACCACACGCTTTACACCCATTTCTTGCAGGAACTCTACTCCGTCAATATTATGGATCGTCATCTGAGTGCTGGCATGGACAGGAAGGGAAGGAAGCTGCTCTCGCAGCAGGCGCAGGATACCAATATCCTGCACTATGACCGCATCTGCGCCTGCATTGCAGAGGAATTGGAGATATTTACCTGCTTTTTCAAGTTCGAGATCCTTCACAAGCGTATTTACGGTTACATAGGCTTTGATACCTCGAATATGCGAGTAATCGATAGCCCATTCGAGCTCTTCATTTTTGAAGTTGGAAGCGAACTGCCGGGCGCTAAAAAGCTCTCCGCCAAAATATACAGCATCGGCTCCGTTCTCGATCGCTGCTATGAGTGCTTCTTTGCCCCCGACAGGAGCAAGTAATTCGGGTCTTTGCATATGCCGGGTTATACAATGTGCGGTACGACTAAATATATATATATGCAAAAGAATATTCACTATGAAAATCAGAGGTGGATGAATGGACACTAAGGATATAACACTTGCAGTGGTTATGACACTGTCTTCAGTAATATTGACTATTAAATGGTTGACACGACTTGGTAATACTGCGGACCCGATAATCGTACTGTCAGCAGTTCTTTTGATAGGATCTCTTGCAGCAATGATACTGCTGCTTGATAATAGATTAAGAAACATTGAAGAAGCTCTTGATACCAAAGAGCGTGCATTAAGGATAAATATCCAGGGAGTGGAAGCGCATCTTGATAAAAAGATGGATGCCTTTGTCCAGAAAACAGAAGATAAAATAGGTGAATTTTCTAAGAGGATATATCGCTAAGTGCTTCCCTGACCATTAAAAATATTTTTTCAAGGAATATCCGGGCTTCATCTGTGTTCCGGATCCTCCTGATATCTACCCGCCCGCTCCTGTATAACATTACACTTTTTCCTTCCAGTTCAAAGCGGGCGACACCAAGATTTAGCGAGCATTTTAACTCATTGGCTCCCACATCACGTAAAATATCACATAATTTTTCCATGACCAGCCTTTTTCCGAGATGACATTCCGCAATATATCGGGTAGGGTCTTCAACACATGGCCGGGATAATCGAATATCCATGAGTTACGTAATAGTTTAATAGGAATATATGGTTTTAGCAAAAAAAAGAAGCAAAAACGACTAAGCGTAATGCAAAGCAGTTTTTGCCTGATCCTTTTAATCAGTCCCTGAATCAATTCAGGGGTATTTACTGTCTAACTGCGGGATATCACTCATCAAGTATCGCTTCTGCAGTTTCCCGATATGCATTCATTAAATATGGAATACCGGAAACTTTTGATGCGTCCTCTGTCAGGGCCATTATATCCTGGCGCCCTATGGTCGAGATATTGAACCTGCGCGAGCCTGCCATCAGCTGCTGCAATCCCGTCTTGAATTTCTGGGCATAGGTGTAGATACCGATCGCTCCGAGCGGGATGTTCTTAATATCATCGCCAAAGCGATCTGCGAGTTCTTCATAGCAAACAAAAATTTCTTCAGGCCTGCTTCCAAACTCGGAAACGGTCTTTGGCAGATCGCCATCTTTGATCCACTGTCCGATATTCTTGCCTACGAACCCGGGTATCATGAGTGCTCTTCCCATACACACTGCCTTGAAATACGGTGCACCCATTGCCAGTGCCTTGTACACGCCGTCTTCGCTTGAGAAGCCGCCTGCCATGGCAAGGTCGGGCACTCTCATGCCCTTCTTGCTGAGCTTTTCTGCGAACTCGTATATCAGCGACTGTAGATAGAATGTCGGTATTCCCCATTCCTCCATCATGGGCCATGGGCTCATGCCTGTTCCACCTGGTGCACCGTCTATGGTTAGCAGGTCGATCTTGGCTTCAGAGCAGTATTTTAAGGCCATTGCGGCTTCAACCATGGAGTAAGCTCCGGTCTTCAGAGTTACTCTCTTGAAACCAAGGTCTCTGAGTCTGTCAACTTCTTCCATGAAACCTTCTTTGGTGACAAAGCCCAGCCTTGAGTGCCTCTCGAATTCTTTTATTGCACCGTCCTTATAAGCTGCTATTATTGCATGTTCTTCCGGGTCCGGAGTAACGATATATCCGCGTTTCTTAAGCTCTCTGGCGCGCTCGATAGTATTGACTTTGATCTCTCCGCCAATGCATTTTGCGCCCTGTCCCCATTTAAGCTCGATGGTATCAAGGTCATGCTGTGAGGATACATATTCGGCAACTCCGAGCCTCGTATCTTCAACGTTCATCTGGACCAGGATTTCGCCAAAGCCTTCATGATATTTATTATAAGTCGTTATCCTGCGGTCCATTTCAGGTGATTTTTTTATCTTCTTGCTGCTGTCAAGAACAAGTCCCGGATCGATACCGCATACGTTCTCGCCGCATACAAGAGTAATACCCGCTATTGCAGCGCCTATTGCGAAGTGTTCCCAGTGTTTGCGTGCGATCTCAGTTGAGCCAAGGGCTCCTGTGAAAATAGGCACTTTCATCCTTACTTTCTTATCCCAGCCGTATTCAGTCTCGGTATTGACTATCGGGAATAATGCTGTATCAGGGTTTGGTTCTTCTCCTTCCGGAAGACCCCACGCGCCCACTGCATAGCCCTGTATGTTCAGGTGGGAGTAATCTACGGGGTAGTTTTTATCCGCGCCTGCTGTCATTGTCCCGAAAGGACCGGGGTAAATTACTTCTCTTCCCCTGAATGAGGATTTGAAAATTTCACAATTCCCGCGGCATCCGTCAAGACACCGTGTGCATATCCCTGACATCGGGGATACGCTCTTTGAGCGATTGTAGGTCTGCGTCGCTTCATTCGCATTTGGTTGTCTAAGATTCATGTTTTCTCCATGTTGGTTTTTTTGAAGATGACTCCGTCTATTCAAGAGAGTTCTTCTTCCACACATTGTAACGTTGATTCAGCGTTCTCTCAAAAACGCCCGGAAGCGGAAGGGTGTTTCCCTTATATAAATTTTGCGGGATGATTCCAATGGCATTTCATGTAACAAATATTAATAATAACATGATCCATTCAAATGGAAGTGATGTTATGACTGAACACCCCCTGAAAATTTATGAAAAAATATTTCATTGTTAAGTCCAAAAGATCGCCTAATTAATCTTCTAAGAACAGCAATACACACTGGGCCAGGCATATCTGGCATTCGATTTACTCGAAACATCAAATTATACTATGGATAACAAACGTAGTCGAATAAGAAAGAGCGGTTACCTGCCATCTTTCTTCTAAGAACGGTACATACGACTTTCACCGCATACCGCTCAAGTATTTGATAACACTTTAAATCGGGCAGCAGTTATTTGTAATGGTCTCAGTTTCAGGCTGCCAGACCTTCTTCTATTATCCCAAGCTTTATTCTGGATAAACCCCGAATACCACAATTTATTTCCTAACCAAAAATAACATTATAAAAAATAGTCTTTCATTCCTAAGTTTTATAAGAAATAAAATGATATTTAAGATTCCGATCTATAATCACAAATAAGGTATCCAATCATGTCCAGTGATATAATAACCAAAGTCAAACTCGCAAAAAGCGCCTCCATCCCGCTTGCAAGCGTTTCCGGCTCCGTAAAGAACAGCGCACTTGCAGCAATGGTACAGGCGCTTGATTCGAACCGGGAAATAATAATTTCAGCAAATAAAAAAGACATTGCAGCAGCAGAAAAACTCGCTGATGCCGGTAAGCTGTCAAGATCCCTAATCAAACGCCTGAAAGTAGATGATACGAAAATAGATGAGATGATAGCAGGCATCAGGGATGTCCTGAAATTTGAAGATCCGGTAGGGAAGACTCTTAGCGCCCTTGAACTCGATAGCGGTCTTGAACTGTACCAGGTAAGCTGTCCCATAGGATTGATCGGGGTAATATTTGAATCACGCCCGGATGTCGTACCGCAGATAATGTCCCTGTGCTTAAAGAGCGCAAATGCCACTATATTCAAGGGCGGAAGCGAGGCGATCAATTCCAACAGGGCGATATTCGATGTACTTGTAAATGCCATCGAAGCCACAGAAGAGATGCCTCACGGAGCATTTGCACTTATGGAAACAAGGGAAGAAGTAAATGAGATGCTAAAACTTGATGATTACATCAACCTCATCATTCCCAGGGGTTCTAATGAATTCGTAAAATACATCCAGGATAACACGCGTATCCCTGTCCTTGGCCACTCATCAGGTATCTGCCATGTATATGTGGACAAAGAAGCTGACCTGATAAAAGCAAAGGATGTTTGTTATGATTCCAAGGTTCAGTATGCTGCTGTCTGCAATGCAATTGAAACACTTCTTGTCCACAGGGATATTGCAGGAATATTTCTTCCCGGAATAGGAAATAAATACGATGCATCAGGCGTAGAACTGAGGTGCGATGAGCGATCCTTCGATTTGTTAAAAGGAATGGGATTCTTAAAAGCAATAATGCATGCAGCTGAAGAAGACTGGAAAACAGAATATAATGACATGATCCTATCCATCAAAATAGTAGATTCGATCGGGGAAGCGATCGACCATATCAATAAATACGGATCACATCATACAGATGCCATCATCACGGAAAATAAAGCCAGTGCCATTGTATTCATTGATCATGTGGATTCATCCAGCGTGATGTGGAATGCATCCACTCGCTTTTCGGACGGCTTCCGTTACGGGAAAGGAGCCGAAGTCGGGATAAGCACCAACAAAATACATGCACGCGGGCCGGTAGGGATGGAAGGTCTCCTGATTTATAAGTATGCGCTTCTCGGTAACGGTCATAAGGTAGCGGACTATGTTGGAAAGACTGCCAGGAAATATACCCATAAGCGATTAAAAACAACATTCTCAGAAAAGATGGGATAGGAATTTTGATGGACAGGATCGAAAGTATTGACCGTAAGAAGATTTTCCATGACCTTAAGAAAATAGTCCTGAAAATAGGTACATCTTCCTTATCCTGCGAAGACGGCAGTTTTAACCGCAATTTAACAGAAGACATCGCCAGCCAGGTGGCGTATCTTCGAAAAATCGGGAAAACAGTAATAATCGTAAGCTCAGGCGCCATCGGTATAGGTGTCATTGAGCTTAAGATGCCATTGCATCCCCGTGAAATCCCGCTCCGCCAGGCTGCAGCGGCCGTGGGCCAGAATATCCTTATGCAGGAATGGATGACTGCATTTAATAAACACGACCTTAAAGTGGCCCAGATATTGCTGACATACGAAGCTTTCTCCAGCAGGATGACGTATCTTAACCTGCGAAACAGCATCTCAGCACTCCTTGATGCAGGTGTAGTCCCGATCATCAATGAGAACGATCCCATTTGCGTACATGAGATAGAAGCGACTTTCGGTGATAACGATAAACTTTCGGCAATGGTCGCAAGTAAAGTTGAGGCCGAACTTCTTATTATTTTGTCGGATATAGAAGGATTATACAATAAGAATCCAAAAAAGAACGATAACGCCCAGCTCATAAGTATTGTTGAGAAGATCACACCTGAGATTGAAAGCTACGGCGGGAGCCCCACAAGCGCCAAAGGCGTAGGCGGGATGAGAACAAAAATAGATGCTGCTAAAATTACCTCTATTGCAGGATGCCATATGGTAATCGCTAACAGCGCTATCGATGATGTGATCATAAAGGTCATAAGCGGTGATAATATCGGAACGCTATTCCTTGCCCGTAACGGGAAGTTCAAGAACAGGACGCGATGGATAATTTTATCAAAGACATCAGGGAAGCTCATAGTTGATAAAGGCGCAAAAGATGCCGTTAAAAAGGGTATGGGGCTTTTGCCATCCGGGATCCTTGAGGTCTCAGGGGTATTTGACCGGGGGGATATTATCGAAATAGGCAGCGAAGAGAATGTGTTTGCCAAGGGGATCACTGATTACACTTCTTCTGAATTGAACAAGTTAAAGGGGAAACATTCGGATATGATCGAGAAGATACTCGGATACAAGAATTATGACGAGGTCGTGAGGAAGAGCAATATCGGGTTATTGTGATTATACTTATTAAGTGCTCCGATCGGGATTTAAGCGTTAATTTACTGCGGAGATTGCTTTATGAAACAACAAGTGAGCCAGAGATTTCCAGCATCAATTCTTCCATGAATAATATGAATATACAGTATCTTTAAATAATTCGAGCGGCTATATAGGAATTGGTAATTGCATGCAACCCATAAAGACGTATAGAAAAAAAGATGGCACTGACTATAACAGACACGTTAAGGGTATTAGCGTGTGGCTCTTTCCAGAACAGATTGAGAAATGGGATGCACATCGCAAGCTTGAATCTTCGGATTCAGACAAACCCATTTTATGGTCTAAATGGATATTCGGCAAAGTGGAAGCATCATTTAATCTCTTTGAACCTCAGAAAACTGCAGCCACGAATAACGATTACCATGAAGCTCAGATTCAAAAGCTCAAACTTGAGAATGCCAAACTTTCCGGGAAAATTAACCAGCTTGAGACCAGAGAAGTGGGGATAAATAAAGATCGCCTCTTGAGATTTCTTTCAAAAGACTACATAGATTTTGATGATCTTGTTCAGAAGCTTATTGATACTGAAAAAGAGGCAACCTTCGAAGCATTGCAGAGATTGGCTTTGAAAGGAATAGTGGAGGTCGATAAGTACGGTAAAAGATGGAGATTGAAGAAATGAGTGCGTCGAAGGATTTTCTTGAGAATCTTGAGTTATTTGGCAAATCCTGGAACTATATTTACAGTACCAAGGCTACTCTCAGGGATTTTGCCAGATCGTCAAAGACGAAAATACGAGAATTTGATGTACCAATCGATATTAATGAAGATGATAATATCAAAGATGATCCGGAGTATCTTTCAAGTAAGAGACAGGACAATAGTTGTACTTCTTGCATTATTTTGATCTCACAAGATTGTTGCACGGGCGCCAGAAGCGCCTTCAAGAAGTGCATCCACTAAAACAAGGATTAGCAAACTCTAGAGTTTATCAAAATAATTCTGCAGGTCTCCCCTCTAGAAATACCTATCTAATCAATCACTTACGGTTGATTTATCCTCCAAATGCTTTCAACGTACCCTTATTATATGAATTGCAGATTTTTTCAAAGAAACTTTAATTGTTCTTCCTGCTTCAAGACAAAGTCTTTCAAAAGCATGTGCTGGCATCTCAATTTCCAGATTAAAATCTCCATCTATAAAAAGTAAATACGTCGCGCCTTTTGAAACTATTTCGGTTATTTTTCCTGAAAAAATGTTCTCTGCTACAGCCTTCCTAAGAGAGCGATCTTCCCGAAGCACCATAACATGGTCTGGACGAATGCACCAGGTGACTTCCTCGCCAATTTGCAAACCTTCCATTCCTGGCGCGATTATTTTTTTATGGCTCTGGATCATAACTTTATCATTTGTTATATCAAGAATCTTTCCTTTGAAAATGTTGTTCATCCCCACAAGCTTTGCCACATTCTCATTTATTGGCTTTGAAAATATCTCTTTGGGTGAGGCAATTTGTTCTATTCCGCCGTGTTTGTAAACAATTATGGTATCAGCCATAGTATATGCTTCAACAGGGTTGTGGGTAATCAAAATAGTGGGTATTTTAATAATCTCCCGTATTTTTTTCAAATCCCTTCGTAATCTCATTCTGACAATATGATCAAGAGAGGAAAAAGGCTCATCCAGAAGCAGTACTTTGGGTCGGGTTATCAGTGCACGGGCAAGGGCAACTCTCTGGCGCTGACCTCCTGACAATTGAGAAGGGTACCTTTTCTCAAGCCCATGGATTTCAAAAACATCCCGCATCTCTTGCATCTGTTCTTTTTTATTATTTTCATAAGGCAATCCAAAAAGGATATTTTCTTCAACTGTAAGATGCGGGAATAACGCATAATTCTGGAAAAGATATCCAACGTTCCTCTTTTGTGGGGAAATATTTATCCTTTTTTCAGAGTCAAAATATGTAATACCATTAACGTTTATGTAACCTTTATCTGGAACTTCAAGCCCTGCTATGCACTCAAGGGTTAATGTTTTTCCTGCCCCGGAAGGGCCGAAAAGAACTATCATTTCATTACCGCATTTAAATTCTGCATCAAGCCTGAATTCATTTGAATTCTTGTTCGTTAATTTTTTGGATATATTAACATGTAAATCCATAATCAATCCGTTCTGCTGATCCTTGTCGTGATGTAGATTACAGCTATTGAAACTACAGTAAGGATTATCACAAGTGTGGTTGCAAGCTGGTCTTCTCCTGATTGAAAAGCCCTGTAGATAGCAAGCGGCATAGTACTCGTTTTTCCGGGGATATTTCCCGCGATCATTATGGTTGCACCGAATTCTCCCAATGCCCTGGCAAAACTAAGGACCAGACCTGCAATCAATCCTTTTTTTGCAAGCGGCAGGGTTACAAGAAAGAAAGTCTCAATTTCTGATTTGCCCAGTGTGAATGCAGCTTTCTCATACTCAAGGTCAACAGACTCAATTGCCGCCTTTGCAGATTTTATCATTATAGGAATTGCAACTGCAGTTGCGGCAATAACTGCTGCCTGCCAGGTGAACATTACGCTCCAGCCTGTCAGCTTATAAATATAATTTCCTATTATCCCATTCTTTCCAAGAAGGATGATTAGATAATAGCCTGTAACTGTAGGGGGAAGTATCATGGGAAGCGTCGTGAAAGCATCCAGCATTGTTCTTCCAAAAAATCGCTTTCTTGCCAGCACATACGCAATTAATGTACCCAATATTGCGATTATAGACGTTGCTAATACAGACACCCACAGAGACAGGAAAAGTGGGGAATAATCCATCTGCTTATCCAAAACCGTATTTCTGAAATATAATTCGCCCCTCATTGCTCTGGATATATTCGATGAATTGTTGGGATATCGCTTTTTGCTGGCTGTCATTTATGATCGCAATCGGATATACTATAGGAGGGTATAATGAATCGTTGATCGGGGAAACGCTCAAATTGCTTTTTATGGTATCAGAGAAATAAACAAACCCTGCATCCACCTCTCCACGCTCAACATAATCAAGTACCTGGCGTACATTTTCTGCAAAGATAAGTTTGGGCTTCAACATCTCATAAACTCCTGCATTTTCCATGAATGTCTGTGCATATCGTCCCGCAGGCACAGTTTTTGGGTCGCCTATGGCTATTTTATCAAGGTTTTTAAGCTCTTTGATTGTTAACCTGGAAGGGGCAATTATGAACAGTTTGTTCCTGGTAAAGTTTGTTCTTGTTGACTTGATTATTAATCCTTTTTCGTCTAGCGAGTCCATTTCCAATTGTGAAGCACTTGCAAACATATCCACCGGTGCACCCTGTTCTATTTGTTTTTCAAGCGTCCCTGAAGCGCCAAAATTAAAATTGATCTTAATTTCAGGATGTTTTTTCTGAAACTCTGTTCCCATATCTTTTAATGCATCTGAAAGACTTATTGTCGCTGAAAACGTGATTTCCGCAGGCTTAGTATTTTTTGATTTCTCAGATAAACAACCCGATACTGCTGCTATCATTGCGGCAATTAGAAAAATTGTTAGCAAACTCTTTGTTTTCATTTTCACTCCTTAATTGCCATATTCTCTCTCCATATTATCAAGCAACGTGTTCAATATTTCCTTTATTTTATGCACATTGCTGATCTGCGATACGATTTCATTCTGCTTCTGAATATATTTCCCATCCACAATCTCATCGCTGCAGTTCTGAATCATTAGGTTGATGCTCTCAACAGAATAGTCAAGATGGAATTGTATTCCTATCACCCGCCCGTACTGAAATGCCTGGTTTGCACATCCCTCACTTTGCGCTATTCTTGCAGCACCAGGCGGTATTTCGAAAGTATCACCGTGCCAGTGGAAAGTGAAGAATTTATTGGGTAAGGTTCTGAAAATCGGGGAACTCTTTGCTTCTCTGGTCAATGTTATAGGATACCAGCCGATTTCCTTATATTTATTCTTGGTGACCCTGCTTCCAAGGATATCTGCGATCAGTTGAGAGCCAAGGCATACTCCCAGAACTATTTTTTTGTTTGCAATAGCTTCAGCAATAAAATTCTTCTCTTCACTGAGCCAGGGGTATTTTACTTCTTCGTAGATGTTCATTGATCCTCCCATGATGACAAGCCAATCGAAGTCGTTCATATCGGGGAGTTCTTCGTTGTTGAAGAGAAGTGTTCTCGTGATGCTGTGGCCTTTTTTCTTTGCCCATACTTCGATATTTGCAAGTCCCTCAAAGGGTTCGTGTTCAAGTGAATGGATTCTCATAATTTTATCGATCTTTTTCCTGTAATATTTGCTGAATGAAAATAAATAGTTTTATTACTATATCCAAGGCAGACAGGAATTATGTAAGGTGAACCGTTTTCAGAAAGAGCGAGCCGGCAAATAGCAGATCCTTTTATTATTGACTCGATTTCGCCAATATCCATGATTTCCCGGTCTTTTCTCCTCATTTTTAACCTCTGTATGCATATTTTGGGCT
>Ga0172443_1052_pt1 | contig 31611 bp, 34 predicted proteins | sample MayberryNE_Catta_6_FD_114741 | JGI IMG/M metagenome (GOLD analysis project Ga0172443, IMG submission 114741) | reverse complement strand
GAAGACGATGATAAAATAATCAAGAGTTCAATAAATGAATCCGTACAGAAAGGGGGTCTTTTTGATTTCTAATGATTATTTCATTTAAAAATATAAAACTTGATGAGATTGGTAAAATGCGTATAGTTTTTAGACATACGAATTAATCATCTCAATTTCGAAAATCAACCAAAGGAATCAAAAGTTTGAGAAATATGCAGGACTTTAGATAAAGGAATAGTGCCTTTATCTGTTAATTCCCAGATTTTAGATGCAGATACAACCCAATAATCATTATCGTATTTGAAAGCAAAATATCTTTTTGCATTACGCTTTTTCTCAATATCCTCGTAACGTTGTGAATTCTTATGGTTCAAATTCAAGTAAAAATAAATCTTATCTTCATGTTTTTTTGATATCAAGGTACAGAAATCAAATATAAATAACTTTTTACGATATTGCATTTCAACATCGAAGGAATCTTGATATAAACCTGAATTTTTTATTAATTTGATTTTGCTTTTAGAATATTGTAATTCTAATTTTTCTTTAAATTCAATTTCAAAAGAGATTCCTTTTTTTACTTTACTTGATGCCAGCTCTTTAACCTCTTCCGAAGTATCATGAATGTATTGTATCTTAGGATTAACATCCATGCCTATTCTGATTCAACCCTGGGAGCCAGCATATAACTGACCTCTCCGTGGCCCTGTGCGATCTTGATCCTGACCTTCAGGGGAAAGTCCTTACCTATGTCTATTGCGACTTCATTTGATTTCCCAAGGATTTTACTCATATCCGAGAGATAATCAAGTGAGAATAATGATTTTGCATCAGACGCCTGGAGATCTATCAACTGGTCCCTTTTCAATTCCACAAGTACCTTATCCGTATCCCCTTCCGCTTCCATGAAGAAAACATCTCCTCTCACACCGATGGACATATAATCACTGACTTTCTCGGCGGCTTTTACGGCCCTTTTAATATCATCACCCCGGATAACGATATGCGCAGGAAGGTCAAGCGTAGGAACTTTGGGTTCTTTCCTTATGGATGAAGGGTCAAGCAGGGACATTGTGTAAGCAAGCCCGCGCATCCTGACAATGATCTTATGGCTGGCCTCATCAAGCTCAAGCTCTACGATATCGTTCTTATCTGCCATCTCCATTACACCTGTCAGTTTTGTGAGGTCGATACCAAGTTCCCCTTCTGTTGCTTCAAAGGAATCAAAAGCATCTTTTGAAAGCTCAAAACTCACCATGGCGACATTGGCCGGGTCGACTGCCTTCACAGATAAACCCTGGGGCGTAATTCTGAATCTTGCTTCATCTACGAGTGTGGATATTGATTCAATGGAATCTTTCAGTTTTTCCGCGCCTATTAATGCCTTAAACATTTTATTCTTCCTCTTTTAAACTCTGTTGGGCATTAATAGGTAATTCTTTCTATTTTATTCTATCTATTAAAAGTCGATACTTTCATATCCTTCCTCCGCATTTACTGCAAATCATGACAGGACGTTCTATCGAAATCGCCCTAACCCGGACTGAGGCCGGAGAAAAAACAGAAACAGTTTATGAGAATGTATGCACACTTTCAACAGAGCCTGAATTATGCTTCAATTATGCAACAACGGAAGACCTTAAGAAATGGGGTTTCTCGGAAGGATGCTTTAGCTGTTTATTAAAGGACGGGAAGGATGTAATAATACAGGTTATAACAACATATCAGGATAGTAATGGGGCTAAAAATGCATATGATGCCGACGTCAGCTATTTGAAACAGAACGGATACGGGAAGCCCGTAATAACAAAAACCATAGGCATATCTTCTATAATGCTGAAGAAAAATGATACTGATGGGATCACCTACAATCTCCTGTTTTTAAAAAATAATGTTTTTACCGGAATAAGCGCAAAATACAAAAAAGACCTTCCCGGTAATGTTGACCATCTTACCATGCTTGCTGAAAGAATTGAAGAAAAAATAAAAAATATCTGAAAATAGTAAAACTTAAAAATCAGGATAAATTATCACGATGGCCCCAAAAGCTCTTGTCCTCACTGGCTACGGCATCAACTGCGATATGGAAACCCAGCATGCCTTCAAACTTGCCGGGGCATGGGCGGAACGTGTACATATCAATGACCTGATAAACGGAAAAAAGAAACTCTCTGAATATCATATCCTTGCATTCCCAGGGGGCTTCTCCTTCGGGGATGATATCGCATCCGGCAAGGTACTTGCGAATATGATCAAATATAATATTGGAGAGCAGATACAGGAGTTCATCGACTCGGGAAAATTGATCATGGGTATCTGCAATGGTTTCCAGGCAATGGTGAAAATGGGTTTGCTGCCCGGTTTTAATGGCGATCATGCAGCCCGGGAAGTAACACTTACATTCAATGATTCGGGAAGATTCGAGGACAGATGGGTACACCTGAAGGCAGGAAAAAAAACAAAATGTGTATTTACTAAAGGGATTGAAACAATATACCTCCCTGTGCGCCACGGTGAAGGTAAGTTCTTGGCAAAAAACCCGCAGGTTCTTGAAAAGTTAAAAAAAGGGAATCATATTGTTTTTCAATATACTGATGCTGAGGGAAAAGCTGCAGGATATCCCCACAATCCTAATGGCTCGGTGAATAATATCGCAGCAATATGCGATGAGACGGGCCGCGTTTTCGGGATGATGCCGCATCCAGAGGCATTCCAGCACAGGACGAACCATCCCGCATGGACACGCGAAAAATTGCCTGAAGAAGGTGCAGGCATAGCGATATTCAGGAATGCGGTTGAGTATGTGAAGAATAAATCATACTAATATGATAGTTTTTTCCTACTCTATTTTTATTGAAGTGAATACGGGGCAATAGGATTTAGAAAGACCTCGCATTAAATCGCATGGAAACGCATCGCACTGCAGACAATACTTAATATTTTTTTTATCGGCACAACGAAAAATGATGCATAAGCATTTGGATAAGTTCTCTTTTTCACACCCAAGGCACCCGTTATTGAAGTTTTTGCATAACTCACAGGCAATGCCGCATTTTCCTATTTGTAACATCCATTTTTCTCCGGAGCGATTTTCCTACCCTTTTTTTGTTTCTATTGGACGTTTTATTATTTAAGTTTGATGAGCATGTAAATTTTCCTATAATTTTCGAAAATTATGATGAAATATAAAATTATATATGTAGCAAGTCTTATCTTAGACGATTAATAATGCGCAATGGGATGTAAGAATGACTAAGAAGATTAAGCTCTCGGAACTTGGAAACCTGATTGGTGGCGATATTGAAGCTCTTGAAGGAATAAAAATAGAAGGTGATGTAGAGATAGACCTCGGACAAATGGGTATGAATCCCCAGATGGCCTATGCGTTAGGTCATGAGACCGCCCAGTTGGCCCTGCATTTGATGAATATTTCAAGGATTTTGGGCTATCCTGTTGACAGGATGCTGGGGGGGCAACAGGCCGCAGCGCCAAAGAAGTTAAGCAAGTTGATCGAGTCGAAATTCAGCGTGGGAAAAGTCGAGGAATGGAAAACCCCGATCCAGGAGGTAGTACTTGGGGCAACTTCATCCGATGGTGGAAGCAGAAAGAGTACGATAACGCTGGGCGGGGAAAATGCTCTTCCATATTATTTTGATAGTCCCATGCCGCATCGCAATCACATTACAATGGACGTATTTGATATGCCCATAAATATGGCAAAAGCTGTAAAATCCAACTATGAAGACGTGATCAATAGTCCTGCAGAATGGGCAAAGAAAGTTGTCAGGGATTTCGGAGCGGATATGGTTACGATACATCTTATAAGCACAGATCCCAATATCAAGGACACATCACCCGCACAGGCTGCAAAAACCGTGGAAGAGGTACTGCAGGCTGTGGATGTTCCGATTGTGATCGGTGGTTCGGGCAATCCGGAAAAAGATCCGGCGGTTCTTGAAAAAGCCGCAGAAGTCGCTGAGGGTGAACGCTGCCTTCTTGCATCAGCCAGTTTGAACCTTGATTATGCAAGGATAGCTGAGGCAGCCAAGAAATATAACCATGTGGTGCTTTCATGGACCCAGCTTGAAATAAATGCACAGAAAGAATTGAACCGGAAGCTAATGAAACAGTGCGGTGTGGCGCGTGAAAACATATTGATGGATCCGACAACTGCCGCTCTTGGATACGGGCTTGATTATGCGTATACGAACATGGAAAGGATAAGGCTTGCCGGTCTCTCAGGGGATACCGAACTTAATTTCCCGATGTCAAGCGGCACCACAAATGCATGGGGAGCGCGTGAAGCATGGATGAACTCATCCCCATTGAAGGAAGACTCTGACTGGGGACCCCGTGAGTACCGGGGGCCGATATGGGAAATTATCACCGGATTGACATTATCTCTTGCGGGGAATGACCTCTTCATGATGATGCACCCCACTGCCGTACAGGTTCTAAAGGAAATTACGCAAACATTGTATGGTTTAAAGGAAACGGATCCTCTAAATATTGAAAACTGGATCACAGCGGTGGTATAATGAAACTGAACAGCCCTCTTCAGGTCTATAAGTACCTTCCCCAGACAAACTGTGCTGAATGCGGTGAAGCAACATGCATGGCCTTTGCGTCCCATCTCATCGACAGGTCAAAAAAGCTTGATGATTGCCCTCCCATGCTCAAGGAAGGATTTAAGAAAAAATACCTGGAATTACAGGCGCTTCTTGCTCCTGAGATACGCGAGATCACTATCGGTACCGGAGAATTTGCAAAAAAGATCGGAGGAGATGATATCCTTTACCGTCACCAGTTGACCTTCTTTGACCCGACCGCATTTGCCTATGATGTATGGGACACAATGCCGGAAAAGGAGCTTACAGAGAGGGTAAACAAGATCCAGAATTTCAGGAAATTCTATGTGGGCAAGTTCCTGAAAGTTGACATGGTTGCCGTAAGATGCGTTTCAGGTGATCCCCTGAAGTTTGCCGCTGCGGTCAGAAAAGTAAGCGAGATCACAAAACTTCCACTTGTTCTCTGTTCTTTTGATCCGGCAGCATTAAAAGCAGGGCTTGAAGTTGTAAAGGATAAGAATCCGCTCATATACGCAGCAACCGAGAAAAACTGGAGTGAAGTTTCAGACCTTGCTTTGAGTTATAAAGTACCGGTTGTATTATTCTCACCCGACCTTGATAAGCTTAAATCCCTTGCCCTTACATTCAGGGAAATGGGCATAAATGACCTTGTACTTGATCCTGGCACATTTCCGCAGGGTAAACAATTGAAAGATACTTTTGAACGGTTCATAAAACTTCGAAGATCAGGGATAAAGGAAGGGCAAAAGGATGTAGCATATCCGATCATAGCCGTTCCTTTTAATGCATGGCTTGTTTATAAGGATACAGTGACTGCTTCTTACTGGGAAACAGTGCTTGCCTCGGTATTTATTGTAAGATACGGTGACATTATGATACTTCACAGCCTCGAGCCGTATGCCATGCTGCCTGAAGTTCATATACGGGATACGATTTATACTGATCCGCGAACACCTGTAAAAGTTGCATCTGGCGTAAATGAGGTTGGTACCCCGACAAAGGATTCACCCGTTATAGTTACAACGAATTTCGCTCTTACTTACTATACTGTGGAAAGCGACCTTTCTTCCAATAAGATCAACTGTTATCTTGCGGCGGTCGATACCGATGGCATAGGAGTTGAAGCAGCAGTCGCAGGCGGGCAGCTTACCGCGGCCAAGATAAAAGATACATTCCAGAAGGCTAATTTTGAATTCAAGGATAAGACATCCCATGGTACCCTGATCCTTCCCGGTCTTGCTGCAAGGTTGCAGGGGGATGTGGAAGATGTGACGGGACTTCGTGTGATGATAGGTCCTCCTGACTCAGGGAGGATTCCGGGCTGGATGGAAAAGAATTGGCCGCCAAAACCGAAATAAATAAAAAGTTCACACCTTTTCTCATTTTTTACACACCATTATATCAATCAAATCTATATACTTTAACAGTGTAATCAGTAGAGAGACCCATAATGTGGTTCGAAAGAGGCATTTAATATGGTTAACGAGAAGTTAGCAGAGTTTGTAAAGACGTCAAAGCCATCAGTAGCTGTAGTCGGGCTTGGTGGCGCAGGGTGTAATATTACGACATGGATTGCAGAAAAGGGCATGGCAGGCGGAAAGATCATCGCAGCTAATACCGATGTGAATCACTTAAGCACAATGAGTAAAGCTGATAAACTGGTCCTGCTTGGTGAAAAATTATGCAAAGGACATGGGTGCGGCGGATATCCTGAAATGGGTGCCCAGGCAACCAAAGAAAACCTTACGGAACTCAGGGCCGAACTTGAGGGAACGAACCTTGTTTTCCTTGTAGCAGGATTAGGAGGAGGAACCGGGACAGGGGCAATACCTGTAGTCGGTGAAGTGACAAGAGAACTTGGCTGTCTCACAATTGCCTGCTGTACGATCCCATTCAAGATTGAACAGTTCAGGAGAGAGAAAGCAAGAGAAGCCATAAAGGCGCTCTCCGCAAGCTGCGACTCAACAATTGTCATTGATAACTCAAAGTTAAGAGAAGTTGCAGGCAACCTTCCCTTAAAAGAGGCACTTGCAGTAGCAAATGCACTGGTAGGAGCGTTTGTCAAGAACATCACGGAAACGATCACCCAGCCAAGCCTGATCAACCTTGACTATGCAGACCTTCGCGCCGTAATGGAACGCGGCGGTATATCCGCAATCGGCATCGGCGAAGGCGATGGTGAGGACAGGGTAGCAAAGGCGGTTTCACAGGCTCTTGCGGTCCCACTGCTTGATATTTCCGATATGTCAGCGACCTATGGTGTGTTAATCCACATCGTTGGTGGTGAAGACCTGACACTCGAAGAGGTAGCAGTCACTGGCGAATTGATCATGGACAAAGTCCCGAACACAAAGAGAGTTATCTGGGGCGCAAAAGTCGATGACCAGCTCACAGGCAGGGTACGTGTAATGGCGGTCTTGACCGGTGTCAAGAGCCCATTCATGGAAGGACAGTAAATTTAAAGTGATGTGAGGCTTTCACATCACAATTTAATCTTTTTCTTTTGTTGCTAAATCCGTGCCAGTACTTTAACAAGAGGATGGACATACTCTTGATTTCTATTCATAAGGGTTATTCTTGATCCTATTTTTGCCTTCCTTGATTCCATTGCCTGGACAAGGATGTTTCTGGCGCTTATGGAATTGTATTCCTCTTCGCATTCACAACATTTTACGAATGCCTGGTAACCCTTATCCACTAAAACATGGAAATAAAATTTATTTAAATCATTATTCCCGCATATTTCACAAGGAACAAATTCTTGTATTACTTCACTAACTTTCATGATAACTCCCAATATTATAAAGGGTGTATCATCGTATATAGCTATTCTATAGAATTCTATATATTGCATTGTTTGAAAAAATTTAATATTGTGAGAAAGGAATATGTGCCCCTATCCAATTCAAAAAAATGATTTTTTGTTTGAAGATTCAAATAAAAAATTATATTGTGAGAAATATCTCAAAATTATAATTAATTCATCCCTGGATGGAATAAGTGTTCTTGATGAACATGGCAAATTTGAGTTTGCAAATGATTCTTTTTTTAGAATAACAGGTTGGCCGAGAGAAGAATTAATTGGCCAGTTTTTTTTAAAAATGATCCCTGAAGATGCGAGAGGATTCGTAATAAAGCATTGGGAAGGGATTCAAACTGATCATGGAGGAAACCATGAAATCAAAATCATGACAAAATCCGGTATAATCAAGTATCTGAACGTGTCAAGTTCTCTGGTAGATATCAAAGGCAAGAATAAAGTTATAGCTATTGTTCATGATATCTCCGAAAGAAAGAGATATGAGATGTATCTAAAGGAATCCGAAGCAAAATACAGGGATCTCTTTGAAAACGCCCAGGATGCTATGTATGTACTGGATAGTGAAAGTAATATTTTAAAATTGAACAAAGTTGGAATTCAAATACTCGGATATACAACAGAGGAAGTGATCGGCAGCAATATTTCCAGATGGGTCACGCCTGATAGCTTGAGAATTATTAATGAACGCCGAAAAAAACTTCTATCCGGAGAAAAAGTCAACACGACAGAAATAATTGAGATCGTGTGCAAGAATGACGAACACAGGTGGGTTGAAATAAGATCCAGGATTATCAGATCAGCTAACGGAACAATAGAAATTCATGGCATAGCCAGAGATATTACTGAAAATCAATTATTGAAAAAAGAACTCAAAAAATCTAATAAACAACGGAAACTTTTATGTTATCTGATTCAGGGTACGCGCGGAGGAAAAACTCGTGCATTGATCTTGAAACATCTTTCTGACAGGCCTTATAATGCCAATCAATTAGCAACAGCTTTGAATGTGGATTATAAAACTATCAGACATCATCTGAACATTTTAATAAAAAATGGAGTGATCACAATAAATAACGATGCATACATTGATTTATACTACATTTCAAGGAGCATAGAATCGGATTTGAATGAGGTTAACCAAAGTTCAATGCAATAGATAAGAATTCACATGTACATTCATGTTTCATCATAAAGTCTTTATATCAATAATATAAATTAAGAATTAAGCCCTTGCAGTAAGGGATACCACCCCCACCCACCAACCCAATCTGTTTTTATCTGCAAGGGCTACTACCTTTTCCGTATTAATATGACTTTTCCCAAACATTATCCAAAAACACCTGAAAAAAGTACTTAGAGAAAGCAAACTAATAGTATTCGATGCGGTGCAGATTTGAGACTAACTCAGAAATCTCTCATACTCTCAAGCGCCCCGCATCGTGTTCCTTCAAGCCTGATAAGTTTACCGGATATATTCCCCTTCTCAATATTTAGCTCAACCGCACAGGGTTCGGATAATCTTGGCGCTGTCGGGCTTCCCGGGCATAAAAGGAAAACATCACTTTTTTCGATCACGGGTTTATGGATATGACCGAATACAAGCACCTCAACACCCATTTCTTTTGCCATGTACCAGGCTCCTGTTGTATCATGGATTGAAAGTGCAGCCTCATGGACGATACCGATTTTTATGCCTTCGGCCATGACAATTTTTCTTTCAGGCAGCAATTTCCTTAAACTTATCTCATCCATGTTCCCGTGTACCGCTTCAAGCATGCAGATACCTGAAAGTTCATCATAGGCTTGTTTTGTAACAAAATCACCCGCATGGATTACCATATCAGCCTGCCCGACCAATTCAATAAGCCTTGCCGGGAGAGTTTCTCTGATAGAACCTGATTTTATATGTGTGTCAGCCAGTGCTATTATCTTCATGCGTATCCGTAATCCATGTAGTTCAATTCCTTTTTGACATCCCTGAGGAATTTCCTGTAAGTATCTGTTGAAAAATCAAGCCATTCCTTAAAATCCGCATTTAATTTCTTTCCTATGTTGTCTTCTTTTTCAGTTGTGCTCTTTTCACGGAAATTTTTTAAGTCCCCAAGATTTTTTTCGACATAATGGTAGAGTGCGGTTTCAGCGAATGGCTTGGGGATAAGGGGAGAATTCGAGGATATTTTCAGCATAAGTTCCTTCTCTGCGATGAGCCCATCTGAAGTTATACCTGAACTTTCAATCGCCTTATTCAATGTATCATTGCTTATTTTTCGTTTTTCGGCTGGAGTAAATTTCCTGATCCCGTTTCTCATATTTTCCTCGTATATTTCTTTTTGCAAAAGTTCATGTGAGATCGCATATTTCAAAATAATCTCATTTGCCTCTACGATATAGGCTGTATTGAGAGTTATTATCGAATACCATGAGCCTTCGATGTAATAACGCCTGTTCAGGGCGACAGCATAATCAAAAACACCAGGAAAAGGCGCAAAAATGCTCTGCGAGAAGACGATCGCATCAGTTGAAAGGAATAATATATTTTCAGGAGCTAACTTTTTGACCTTGTCAAGACCGGACATGCCAAACACCGATTCCGGTTTTTCAAGATATTCCTCACAACGTGTGATTATTTTTTTTGTATCGGATGGCTTTAAACGGTTCAGGGAAAAGGCAATATCCTTAGCGGCAGAGCTTATCCATATTGAATATTCTTCTTCGAACTTCTTTTTTGAAAGCTCTTTCATAGATGCGAAAATCTCGTATGTGCTTCTCTCGTAATATGCTCTTTTTCAAGTTTTGAGCGGGCCTCTTCAAATAAAGCCCTGATACGAGTTTCATCAACCAGCGGGTCATCATCTTTGCATTCGCCGTTTTCCCTGCATTCCCGCGCGAGGCGATATGCTCTTTCTTCAAGCTGGGGCAGCGTGACTTTTAGCGTATGTTCCAGCCACTTCTCATCCTTTGAGAGCACACCAACGAACATTGATGGTATCACATCCTTTTCTATGATTTCAAGCCTTTTTTTTGCGCTAACGGTTCCCATTATGAACTATTGGATTTGTCACGATATAAAAATTTGGAATTTTCCAGGATTATACCCAAATTCTGAATTTCAGGGCTTATGGTAATGTTTGGGGAAAATCATTTAAACATAATAACCATTAACATTATTCGGTGGTTCTGGAATAAGCTGGCAGGTTGGGGATACTTCATGAATAGGGGGAGTGTAATCAATTTTGAGTTGTCATATCATCAAAATGTCGATATATATCATTTTCACTTTATCGAAAAAAAAGAGGAGGGGGTTAAAAACGTGGCTTATACTTTTGAAAATTTTAATTTTAACTCCCCTTACTCAATTAATATATAAGGACAATTAGTATTTATATATTTTCATGCGCATGTAAAATGTTTTAATTATGTTGAGGAGAGGGTTAAGAAAAAGATTATTTCATTTTGTGCAAAAGTTTATTGATAATGACGTTATGTTAGGGTTGTGCGAACCAGGGCTCGTGGTCTAGTTGGTTATGACGTCGCCTTGACATGGCGGAGATCCGGAGTTCGAATCTCCGCGGGCCCATATAATACATTTATTGGTTTTGGCCACTTATTCTCATCATTGTTATGAAAGCTGAAAAAGCATATATAGTAAAATAACAATATAAATAGTTAGCCATCGTACGAAGGAGGCTTTTATAAAATGGTTACGGACTTAAAAGAATTTGCAAAAACAGCAAAACCATCAGTTGCCGTAGTAGGCTTGGGTGGTGCAGGTTGTAATATTACTACATGGATAGCAGAAAAAGGTATTACGGGCGGCAGGATAATTGCTGCTAATACCGATGTGAACCACCTTTACGTGCAAAAGGCTGATAAAGTGGTCTTGCTTGGAGAAAAAACATGCAAGGGCCACGGCTGCGGAGGCTACCCGGAAATGGGCGCGCAGGCCACCAGGGAGAATATTGCAGAATTAAGAGAAGAACTTGAAGGCACAAATCTTGTATTCCTGGTCGCAGGTTTAGGGGGAGGAACGGGAACAGGTGCAATACCGGTTGTTGCCGAACTCACACGCTCGGTCAACGCACTTACTATCGGCTGTGTCACAATTCCATTCACAATTGAGATGTCAAGAAGGGAGAAAGCAAGAGAAGCGATAAAACTGCTTGCAGAATCCTGCGATTCTGTCGTTATCATTGACAACTCAAAATTGAGAGAAGTTGCAGGGAACCTTCCCTTAAAAGAGGCTCTTAATGTCGCCAATGCTCTTGTGGGAGCATTTGTAAAGAATCTCACTGATACCATCACCCAGCCAAGCCTTGTGAACCTTGATTATGCAGATCTTCGCGCTGTCATGGAACGCGGAGGCATATCATCGATAGGGATAGGTGAAGGGGACGGCGCGGAACGTGTCCTGAAAGCCGTATCTTCGGCCATCAGTACTCCGCTGCTTGATGTTACGAACATTACCGATTGTTACGGCGTGCTTATCCATATTGTGGGAGGCGAAGACCTGACACTGGAAGAAGTTGCGGTCACAGGCGAATTGATCATGGATAAAGTGCCAAATACCAAGAGGATAATCTGGGGCGCAAAAGTAGATAACAGCCTGACAGGAAAAGTACGCGTCATGGCAGTATTGACCGGTGTTGAAAGCCCATTCGTATCAGGTGCAGTAGCAAAGCCCAAGGAGATCGAGGCTGAACCGCCCAAACAAGACCCTGAGCCCCCAAAAGCAAAGCCGGAAACGCCAAAACCAAAGCCTGTCACGAGGATCGAGGCACCAAAACCACAACCAATAATTGTAGAAGAAAAGGGCAGCAGTAATTATGTCTGGTATGCAATAATACTCTTAATAATACTGATCATGCTGTGGTATTTCTTACAATAGACTATTTAGACAATTATTCAGGTTAATAGAAAATATATTATCTAAACACGGATTTCGAGGAGAACCCGGATACTCACGGATATAGATAAAAATTAACGGACTCGCCGCGATTCGAACGCGGGTCTGCGGGTTCGAAGCCCGCCAGGATATCCTGGCTACCCCACGAGTCCATGGGATTGACAACGGGTTTTGACCCATCATGCAATATAGCCCTGAAAATAACAGTTAAACCATAAAAAGCTTTATCTTATTATTAATCAAATTTTTGCTTCCGGTTTCCCGTACCTTCCGAGGATTTTTCGAATAATCGCAGCGCTGCTGCATAGTTCACCAGGTTCGAATGACTGGATCCTTACCACTTTTGCATTTATGCCATGGGTTTTTAAATTTGCTTCCAGCTCTTTTTCATCGAAAAACTGGTTTTTACCGAGTGCTATTATATCCGGTTTTATATCCCTTAGAGGCTCAAACATATCTTTCTCACTTCCCAGCATTGCATTATCCACCATGCGCAAAGCCCGGACCATGGCAAGCCTCTGGTTTTCAGGAACTATGGGTCTTGGTTTGTGTTTTATCATCGAATCTCTCGCCACTATCACATAAAGCTCATCGCCCAGCGACCTTGCCTTTGAAAGATATAGCAGGTGGCCTGGATGGAGAATATCAAAAGTTCCGGTTGCAAGTACCCTTACCATGGGCATCCTGATTATTCTTAATTGCTAAAAATGTTTGTAATTAAACATATACCGTGCAATCAATATCCAGGAACATCACGCAAACTTTCCCCTTGCCGCCCCATTTTTTTGGGTTATCGACATCGATCATTACGCTTGGAAGGTTCTTGACCGCATTCACAAGGTATTTGTTCATCTCAAGATTGCAGGAGGGAAGGCAGATTATGTGTTCGCTCACCTGCTTTGATTCAAGCAATAATTCATAGAATGGATCCACAACCTGCCAGGCATAATCCATCTCTTTTCCCATGAATTCACAGAACTCATCATAATCACTTTTCCGGAATGCATCTGAGAGGGCGTCTTTTTCAAGAAGCGCGGTAAAGCACTGTATATATACGTCCTGGAATGATTTGGGCTTGAAAGGAAGATTGAAAGCATCACAGCATACCACCTCCAAACCCTGTTTTTTTGCCTGCCTGCAAAGGTTCATTTTTATGTCTATGCCAACAAATTTATCCCATTCCCTGCCTTTTGTTTCGTATAGCCTGGAATGACCCCCGCAGCTTATTTCCAGGATCGAGTTTTGCTTTATCATAAATTTTTTCTTAACTTTTCGGATAGATTCTTAATCGGTCTTTGACATATTTAAATCTCATACCTTTGAGTTTCACACCTTTATCACATCAAGATAAATGAATGTGTGAAACGAGAGTATAATAATCTTATGAAAAAATCAATAATACTCTTTGCATTTATCCCAATGACGATAATAGCCAGTGCAAATACTTCAGGAAATTTCGAAGGGGTGGATATGAGCGGGACAATAGTACGCCTGATATCATTTATTCTGGGAATATGCGGTGCGACTTATCTTGCAGCAGGATTATGGTCAAGATCTGAGAAAGGCTCAGTAAGCTGGAAATACCTCTCAATATCAATGATATTATTTGTTTTCTGGAATATCATCGGAGCTTTCAGTATATTGCTGGATGTTCTAAATTTTCAAAACTCCAAGAATGATTTAGCAATATCCCCGGAAGCAATGGACCTATATTTATTTGTCGTAAGAATTCTTGATCCTATATTAGAAGTCATCGTTTTCATTCTATTATTATTCGGCCTCCGAAAGATCGTAAATACAATGCGGACAAAGCCGTGGACTGTTTTTAGCAAGGATGAGGAGGATATTGAATAATGGATAAAGACTTCTTTGTTGTTATTAATGCAGTTGCATCAATGATAGTAATAATATGCAGCGTTCTGTCATTTCAATTACTTGTTGGTATTTCAAGGGAATTGAAGGGTTTGAAAACCATGGATCTTATGTGGACAAATTTTATAATAATGATCAATCTTTTCATATTATTGGGTATCACAAGAGCTGTTGGTTCTATCGGAACTATTATTTTTGAAGGGTTCCAGCCGGTATTTGAAGCTCTTTTATCCGTAACCCTCATATTGTTCTTTGTATTCGCCATCCAACTATCCATATCCATAGAAGAGGTTACCGAATAATATGGCCAAGATACTATCGGAAGAAGAAAGGCGGCATATGCTTGAAAAACTGGAAAGCAAAATAGTTGCCACCCGTTTCATGACTTTAAAATATATTACTTCTTCGATAAACCAGGATAAAGTGGATTTTGCAAAAATGGATATGGAAATACCGGAATTCACCAAAAGCCTGGTAAGAATAATAGAATCGCTCAATGAGAAAGACACCGAGGAAATGGTTAAACGTGAGGCAGCCGTCTGCCTTGAGAACCTGAAGAAAAAACTTAATCCTGCCCTGATGCAGGATGTGCCCATGTGCACTTCATGCGGTGAACGCGTGGTTGTTTCATATCGTTTCTGCACAAAATGCGGTGTTGAACTTAAAGGTCAAAAATGGGCATCAACTTACAAATTGTGTGAAAAATGCCAGAACGCTTTTGATCCGAAATGGAACAATTGTTCATATTGCGGTAACCAGTTGATCAAAAAAGTCGAAGGCCCGAAGATATGCCAGTTCTGCAAGAAAAATATTGAACCAAGCTGGTTGATGTGCCCATATTGCGGCTCAAAGTTAAAACTTGTTGCAGGTTTGTAGAATCATACATATATCCCCGGTCTTGACTCTATCTGTTTTGAGCGCTTTTTCCTTAATTCATCTTTTAGCCTGTCGTAATAGCTCATAATATCGGAATTTACTGATGGTCCTGTCTCTTCAACTGCATCAAGGAAATGCTTCTGGCTCACTTTTTCTGCGTTTATGTTCTCACGCATTGCAATACGTCCTGCTTTCTTGCATACGGCTGCAATATCCGCGCCCGTGAAATCTTCGGTTATCCTGACAAGTTCTCCAAGATTTACATCTTCCGAAAGCGACATCTTCTTCGTATGGACTTTAAATATTTCAGATCTTGTTTTGGGGTCAGGAACAGGCACTAGTATCATTTCGTCAAACCTTCCCGGCCTTAAAAGCGCCGGGTCGATTATATCAGGCCTGTTTGTCGCCCCGATGACTACAACGCCGCGAAGTTCCTCAAGCCCGTCAAGTTCCGAGAGCAATTGGTTCACGATACGCTCTGTGGCAAGAGGCTCGCCCTCGGCCGTTCCTCTTACAGGCGCAAGCGCATCGAGTTCGTCAAGGAATATGATAGCCGGTGCGACCTGCCGCGCTTTCTTGAATATCTCAGCTATGTGCTTTTCAGACTCCCCGTACCATTTTGATAATATATCGCTTCCCTTTACGGTAATAAAATTTGCCTCACTCTCATTGGCGATTGCTTTTGCCAGAAGCGTTTTTCCGGTACCGGGCGGACCATAAAGAAGCACGCCTTTGGGCGCTTCCACTCCTATCCGCCTGAATGATTCGGCATACCGCAGCGGCCATTCTACGGCCTCTGAAAGCAGATCTTTAACACTCTCAAGTCCTCCGATATCATTCCAGGATACATTTGGCACTTCAAATAATATTTCGCGAAGCGCTGAGGGCTGGACTTCCTTCATTACATCTTCAAAGTCCGAATTTTTTATGATCAATTTATCAAGCGTCTCTTTGGGTATGACCTTCAATTCAAGGTCAATTTCAGGAAGCACTCTTCGAAGAGAGGTCATTGCAGCCTCGCGGCATAATGCTGCGATATCCGCACCCACGAACCCGTATGTGCGGTCGGCAAGTTTGTCAAGAGAAACATCTTCGCTAAGGGGCATGCCGCGAGTGTGTATCTGGAATATCTCGCGCCTTCCTTCCCTGTCTGGCGCCCGAAGCTCTATCTCACGGTCAAACCTTCCCGGTCTTCGAAGCGCCATATCAAGAGCTTCAGGACGGTTCGTGGCGCCAATGACTATCACGTTCTTTCTTGATTTCAGGCCATCCATAAGTGAAAGAAGCTGGGCCACGACGCGGCGCTCCACTTCGCCTGTAACTTCAGCGCGTTTTGGGGCAATGCTGTCTATTTCATCGATAAAGATAATAGCAGGTGCATTTTTTTCGGCCACATCAAAAGCTTCACGAAGTTTGTGTTCGCTTTCCCCGTAATATTTTGACATTATTTCCGGGCCATTGATCGTTATGAAATATGCCTCGCTTTCATTTGCTACTGCCTTTGCAAGCATGGTTTTTCCCGTTCCGGGCGGACCATGGAGAAGCACGCCTTTCGGAGCATCGATCCCCAGCCTGTTAAATAGTTCAGGATGCTTTAAGGGCAATTCAATGATTTCCCTGATCTTGCTCAGGGCAGGTTTTATTCCACCCAGGTCTTCATACATTACTTCCGGTAGTTCGGCAGGAAGCTCAACTGCCTCAGGCAGGAGTTCCACCTCTGTAACATCGGTTATTTTGACAATCCCACCCGGGGTTGTTGAGAAAACATGCAATTTTATCTCGCCAAGTCCGAATGAACCCCCGAAGAATTCCGGGAACACCTGCTCGAACATCACGTCGTTGCCATATGATTCCCTCGGCCGCCTCACGCTTGTCGTTGATATGATGTCTCCTTTTGAAACCGTCCTGTTATGAAAAATTGCACGCAGGCTTTCAGTTGGCGCATAAATATGGATATTTTTTGTTACAGGAGCAAGAGTGACTTTTTTTGCTTCTTTCCACTCTGCTTTCAAAACATCCACATATTCTCCGAGACTTGTCCTTGCGTTCGTGCGTATAAGCCCGTCCATTCGTATGACATCAAGCCCTTCATCCTGCGGGTATGCCCTTCCCACAACAGCGGATGTGGAATGCTGCTCTACTTTTATTTCAACTACATCAAAAATATTGATACCTATCATGTTGCGGAATTTTTCATCTATCCTGACTATCCCCTTGCCCACATCCCTCTGGTCTGCCTCAGCTACTTTCAATCGTATTGATTTTTCCATGTTATTATGATAAATAAGTTCTTATGAGAACAAAAGATTAACGGTATGGGTGAAACGACTTTCAGCCTATAAAGCATTCTTTAAGAAAGTTGATAAGATTAAGAACATATCCGATAAGTTAAAGCCACAGAGACCCCGTAGATACGGGGATTTATTCATGTGTCAATGGTTAATAGAAAAATCATGACATAGAACACCGATGCACAGGAATCCAACCAGCTCCGGCGCCGACGCCAAAAAAGCAAATTATCAGAACTTTTTTGTATATTTGTTAACTTGCTAATTCTGTGAATCGTTTAGCTCTCAAAACACGAATCGAAGTCCTCATATAAGTGTTTATCAAATCCTATTCTAAAAGATTTTTTTGATAAAAAATTTAATAAGGTGTTTTTTCCTTTTTCTCAATTTCTTGGATAGGAAGTGTGATATTTACATAGTTAAATTCATCAATTGCTTTAGCGAATGTCTTTGTATTTTGTTGAAAATCAATATCTTTAAACAAATCCTGCATATCTTCAAGAAATTCAATGTAGCCATTACCGTTTTGATTGTATTTCTTCAATTTCCAACAATTGTTTTTAATAATTGGAAGTTCATTATAATATTTCTTAGATTTACGCCCTGCAATGTAATTGTCCCACATTATAAAGACATTTCTATTTTTGAGATGCATTAATTTTGAAGCTCCAGTATATTTAACTCCTTCAATTTGAGATAAGTCGTTAAATATTTTCTTAATATCACTTTTATATTTATCAAAATCGATTGTTTTTAAACTTTCATTTTTTATCCTTTCAAAATAAGGATCGAGTTCATCAATTTTTTCTTTAAACTCGTTAATATCAAACTCTTTAACAGAACGTTTGAAATTATTAATATTCCAAATCGCTAGAATAAGAATGTAAGCTTCTACTTCAAAATTCTTTGTAATTAGATTAACTGCCATATTATAAAATTGTCCTCTGGATTCTACTACATATTGCGATATCGCTTTATTAAATTCGTTTTCGGTTATCATGAATAATTGCTCCTGTAATTATACATACTCCACTTGTTAAGTATTAAATCATTTCAATTTTTTTATGCCCAGGTGGGTGCTATGTATCGCAATCTGTGAACTTGTTCCATAATGTGAATATTCTCTTAACCGATGACATTTGAATAAATATTCCATCTTCAGTTATTTCATAAAAGTTTGCTTTCTACCAGGCCCCACGGAAATATAATCTATATCTACTCCCATCAATTCTTCAAGCAGTGCAACATAAAGCCTGGCATTTTCAGGAAGGTCAACGAAACTTTCGGTATCCGATATATCCCCGCGCCATCCCGGGATATCTATATATATTGGTTTGCATCGCGCAATATCATCAGAAAGTTCCGGCATATAATCAATTGCCTTTCCTTCCAGTTCATATTCAAGGCACAACTTGATAGGATTAAGCCCCGAAAGTACGTCAAGCTTGGTGAGGGCCATGGATGTATATCCGTTGAGGTTGATGGATTTCCTTGCAAGGGGCAGGTCAAACCAGCCGCATCTTCTCGGTCTTCCGGTCGTAGTACCGAATTCTCCCCCCTTTTCACGAAGGTGCTCTCCGATCTCATTTTTCTGCTCCGTTGGCAGCGGACCTTCTCCCACGCGTGTGATATATGCCTTTATTACTCCTATTACTTCATTCACTTTTGTAGGGCCAACGCCAAGAGCCGCGCAAGCCGAGCCTGCTACTGTGCTTGAAGATGTAACGAATTTTTGTGTCCCGTGGATTATATCCAGATGAGTCCCCTGCGCGCCTTCGGCCAGGACTCTTTTTTTTTCCTTTAATGCCTGGTTTATCTCTTTTGAAACATCGGTAATATATGGCTTTAATTTCTTGCCGGTCTCAAGATATGATTCAATTCCGGACCTTGCAATACCGGGGTCTCCTCCCAGTTCTTTTATCGCCGCTTCTTTTCCGGGCGCTATTTCATCAAGCTTTCGCATGAAGCGTTTCTCATCAGCAATATCGGCCATCTGTATCTCTTCCCGCCCCACTTTATCAACATAAGCAAAACCTATCCCCCTGTTCGTGGTCCCGATTTTAACGGCGCGCTTTGATTCGCGAAGGCTGTCAAGCGCCACATGATATGGCATTATGATGCTTGTCTTTGCATCGATGCCGAGCTTTGAAGGCGGAACTTCCACGCCATTTTCAGAAAGCATTGCAATTTCATCCATCAATATCATCGGGTTCATCACAGTACCCGGCCCTATAAGCAGGCGCTTATCGAAAAGCACACCCGACGGGATAAGATGCAGTTTGTAAGTTTTACCTTCGGCCACAACTGTATGCCCCGCATTATCCCCGCCCTGGAACCTGGCGACAATATCGTATTTTGAGGCCATCATATCCACGATCTTTCCTTTACCTTCATCCCCGAACTGTGCGCCTGTGATTATTGTGAACATATTTTTCTCTCTGATTCTGGCGGGAAATATGATAAGGTTTGCCTGATTTTTTCGGACAGGCTCTTAGATTAAGCGGGAGTATGGACAATTAAAGAAGGACAAAGTATGGCTACCCGGCAACACCTAAGGTAAGAATGAGATCGCTGTTATCTACAGCTTCAGCGCCTATTCAATCCGATTCTTCTTTGACCGCTTCGGAAGCCGCCGTCCCGCCGATCTCAACTTTTCTGGCAGTACTCTCCTGTGCCAGCATCTCTTCCAGCGTATCGTCGGCGTTCAGGAGGTATCTTGCCCGTTCCAGATAAATCTCCTGGAGATATTCCTTCTTTTCCATTTATTTTCACCCCGGTTTAATTATATTTTATATTTACATAATATCATATCGTCAGCCCCCCGTCCACTGATAGTACAGCCCCGTTAACATACCTTGCCTCGTCCGAAGCAAGGTACAGATACGCATATGCGATATCTATTGGTTCTGCAAGCTTGCGGAGAGGAGTTTTTTCTTTCATCATCGTAAGTATTTTTTCAGGCACATTCGAGGTCATCGGGGTAATGGTAAATCCGGGGGCTACTGCATTGACACGAACTCCTTTTTTCCCCAGTTCCTTTGCCAGTGTCCTGGTAAGACCGATAAGCCCCGCTTTGGCTGAAGCATAATTGACCTGGCCTATGTTGCCGTATATGCCTGATACTGATGATGCATTGATGATCACGCCGCTTTGCTGTTCTATCATTATGTCAACAACAGCCTGGATACAATTGAAAGCGCCCGTAAGATCAACATTGATCACACCGTTCCATTGTTCTTTTGTCATCTTTGTTATAAGGGCATCTTTGTTGATACCCGCATTATTGATAAGGATATCAATACGCCCAAATTCATTCATGGCCGTATTGACGACCGAATCCATATCTTCTCTCCGGGAAACATCCCCGCTTTTGAAAATCGCTTTCCCGTTATTTTCATTTATTTCGTTGCAGACTTCTTCCAGTTTTTCTCCCGTCCTCCCGGTCAGGACAAGCTTTCCTCCTTCTTTTGCAAAAAGGAGCGCAGTCGCTTTTCCGATCCCGCTTCCTGCGCCGGTGATCATTGCGACTTTGTTCTCAAGTCTCATCTTTCTGATTTTGCAATTTCATTTAATATATTCTGGTTGCATGCGCTGCATGTCCGTGCATGTTCCACAATATCGGCACTTGATAGTATCCCCACCGGTCTTTCATTCTCAACTACGGGGATCCTCCTGTAACCGTTCTCCCCTATGATCCGCGCAGCTTCGCATATTTCCATATCGGGGCTGCTCGTAACAGGGTTCTTTGTCATGAAATCGCTCACTTTTACACTTTTTGGATCCTTGCCAGCCGCAATTACTTTGGTAGCTATCTGCCTGTCGGTCACCATACCTTCCAGGTGCCCTTCATCCACTACCAGGACAGTTCCCACATTTTCTGATTTCATCTTTTTTGCAGCCTCAACCGTCATCGCAGCCGCACTGACCGTAACAAGGTCTTTTTTCATTCGCTCCTTGACTTTCATATAATCACTCCCTGATAATGCCTTTGGCAGATTGAAATAAATAGCTTTCGGTCGAATAATCTGTAATAAAAGACGGAAAAATCGGCAAGGTTATTTATCATTATGGTATGATATGAGAGAGAAATGGTCATCCGAAGCGGAAAAAGAAAAAACAGGATAAAACCGGTAAAACCCGCAAGCTCTCAGCTTAATGCTTTGAATAAACTGAAAATATTAGACTGGAACCTGCATATTATCTGGGGCAAAAGAGGGATTCCATATCATTTGTGCGGGATTTTATCTGATGAAATAGAAGAAGACCCGGAAAAAGCTGCACGAAAATTCCTCCTTAAAAATTTAAAACTATTTAAAATGAAGCAAAGTTTAAATGACCTGACATTAATCAAAAAAGTGGACAGCCTGGGAGGAAGCCATGTTATATTCCAGCAATTTTACGGCAAGCTGCCTGTGTACAATGCTTTTACTTCGGTTCATATGGATAAAAATGACCTTATCAAAAAAGTCGATGTCTGTTATCATCCTGACCTTTATGTAGAATCCTGTGAAATCGGCATCTCCCGGGAAGAAGCTATTCGCATTGCAATTGACACCCTTAATGCTGAAAAAAGACTTTCAGGGGGAGTTTCCGGAGAACTGCTCATTTATCCGAAAAAGGAAAAATACTATGCTGCGTGGAAAATCGCAGTTCCTTTTATCAAACCTATTGAGGAATGGCATGTATTTATTGACTGTATGACCGGCAATATACTGGACATTCTGGATGCGCTGTTGAAAGCAACAGGCTGGGGAAAAGTCTTTATACCAAATCCTGTCGTTGTTCTCGGGGATAGGAATCTTACTCCCCAATCTGAGATCCCGGAGAGGGCTTATTCCACTGTTATGTTGAGGGATCTGGACGGGTCCGGTTATCTCAAGGGGCCGCACGTGGATACATCACACACACCTGATAGAGTACAAGAGCAGGATTTGATTTTTAACTATTCAAGGTCTGATCCGGGGTTTAAGGAAGTAATGGCTTATTATCATATCGATGAGGCATGGCGGTACATACGGAGCCTTGGATTCACAAACTTATGCAGTGAGACAATTAAAGTGAATGTTCAGGGAGATTTCGTAGATAACTCCTATTATAATCCCGATAACAGGGAATTGATTTTCGGTAGGTGGTATATTGATGATGCAGAGGATGCTGATATAATCCTTCATGAATACTGCCATGTCATGCTGGATGAACAGGTGCCGGGGTTTGGACTTAACTGGAATACCTGTCCGATCGCAGAGGGGTTTTGTGATTTCTTTGCTGCATGTTTTTTTGCTGAAATAAATGATGGTTTTAACCGTGAGTGTGTAGGGGACTGGAATGGTATCGGGAAAAAGGGAAATTGCGTGGGCATAGTGGATAGTAAAAAGCACTATCCTGAGGATTTCCTTGGAATGGATAGCTGCGATCGGGATGGAGAGATATGGTCTGCGACCCTGTGGGACATATACCTGAAAATGGGCGGAGCTTCCGGTATCAAAACAAAAAGGCTTGCTGCCAGGGATAATGCTATCAGGTTGATCATTGAAAGTAATTTTAACCTGAATATTAATTCAAGATTTGAGGATGCTGCGGATGCAATAATTATGGCGGATAAAAATATTTACGGTGGTGCAAATGAGGGTTTGATCAGGGAAGTTTTAGTGAAGCGGGGAATCCTGTGTCCACCTATAACGGCAAAGATTCATGCGTTTGTAGAGCCAGAAATAGTTGAGATCGGAAATGTCCTTGTATTCTCTATTAACCTGATAAATACAGGAGAAGTTACCTGGAAGAAAGCAAAAATCACCATAAGTATTCATGATGGAACCGGACTCCTGGTAAAAAAGTTTGTAAGGAAAATTAATAATGTGCAGGCAGGAATGCACAAATCCGTAGAAATAACATGGCGGATACCAAATAGGTCAAAAATGGGGGATTATGGTTATACAGTGAGCACATATCACAGCCGGAAGAAAATAGGTTCAGAAACAGGCGAATTCAAGGTGATTACCTGAACTATTTTATAAATCGTCCTCCCAATATTTTTATATAACTTTATCCTATTAAACGTTAATGGAAATGCCGCAGAAAAATGCAAGAATGGAAGTCGATTTTTTCGGAAAAGATTATATCTTTGAGCGGCTGGATCCGTATACTATCCGGATAACCAGGGGAAAATCAGTTAGCTTTGGCAGCTTCTCAGGAAAATTACTTGTGGAAACAAAAAAAGAGTTTTATGAAAGACCATACTTAATAAAATTCAAAACAAATTTGCTGCTTTCTCCCAGATCAATACTCAAATTATTCTTAAAACTTCCTGTTGTGACAAAACTGGTTATCAAAAACAATGAAACATCAATAGAGATTGACAGACACGCTGAACATAACAGGATGGCATGGCATGGTGAAGCCCATTATGGGGTACTTTGTACATACATAGATGCAGAATTCTCATTTGGAGATCCGTTTGAAACACAGGATGCACTTGTACCTTTAAGATTTGTTAATAAAAGCAATAATCCGCGTGAAATATCGAAAATAATGATCGAACCTGAAAATTTGTTCCTTGTAAAAGGAGATAACGGCATCTTCACGAACAAGGTTTATATCCTCACAGTGTCTTCGAATGAGTTCGGAGTGGAATACGATGATAAGACTACAAGCAGGGTTATCAATCAGCAATTAATCTTAGAAAGGAAAATTTCAGTGGCCAAAACCGTTATAATACGGTTTGGCAGGTTCGGGATTGCAAGGGAACTGGGATTATGATAGATCTATACAATATATATTATCAATACACGGGTACGGCAAAGGCTCTTCTGATATTGGTTTTTGGTATTATTATCTCAAAAATAATTTCAAGTATCTCAGGAAAACTGACAACTGCAAGATTCGGAAGTCATATAGGAAGTGTGACGAAAAATATTGTATTTTATTTGCTTGTTCTATCAACAATTATCGCTTTCCTTGGGGCGTTCGATATTAACCTCACAGGATTTCTTACAGCCGCAGGGATCATGGGCATAGCCATTGGCTTTGCAGCCCAGACCTCAATATCCAATATAATTTCCGGATTTTTCCTTATTGCAGACAAGCCATTTGAGATAGGAGAAGCAATAGAAATAGATAATCACAGCGGCCGTGTTCTTGATATAAGCCTTTTGTCCACAAGAATACGCACCTTTGATAATCGGTATTTGAGGCTCCCCAACTCAATTGTTGCCAATGCAAGGATAGTGAATTTATCAAGATATAAAATAAGGAGACTTGATATACAATTCAGAATCGCATACAAAGAAAAAATATCAAAAGCGCTTGAAGTACTTGATATGGTTATAAAAAGCAATGAAAAGGTTCTCATGGAACCCGAGCCTTTGATCAATATTATACAGCTTGGAGAATCAAGTGTGGATTTTGAGATCAGGGTCTGGATACAAAGATCTGACTTTTTTACAGTGAGAAGTGAGCTTATTAAGGGCTTCAAAGAAGCATTTGATGAAAAATATATAACAGGATCACCAATTACAGAACATGAATCAGGACAATAAAAACAGGATAAAAGAAATTATCGACTCGGCTGCGGGAATTACCGAACCGGCTGAACGGTCAAGGAAATATAAGAGTATAGCAGGGATACTGTCACGGGAAGCCGTGCTTTCAAATGATCTTATTTATCTTGAAGACGCAAAAAAAGTGGCAGGTCTTGTCACTGATGATCCGTCCAAGGCATATGTTGAAATCGTCCGCGCCTTCACAAAATTGAATCTAAAAGATAAAAACATATTTGATGAGGCCGTTAGAACAACGGAAAAAATCGATAATGATCTTGACCTTTCTGTTGCACTTTATGAAATCACGTTCACGTTCGGGAAATACGGTATCGTTAAAAAAGAGGAGGCAATTTATTCAGACTCTCTTGATCTTATACAGAAGATACCCCTGAATGCATATCGTGCAATGGCTTACCGGAATATTTCCAGGGTAATGGCGGGCATTGATCAGGAAAAATCACTGAAATTGCTTGATAAATCTATTGAGATACTCGAAAATAGTAAAGGGATCGAAACAATATATTTAATTTCTGCATTCTGCGAGACCGCCGCATTGCTATCCGAACTTAATGATAAACGAAGTTATGTGTTCTTAAACAAATCAATATCAATGGCCGGAAATATAAGTGATGATTTTGATAAATCCGCGGTTCTACTGAAGATATTGGAAGCTGAGACTGAAATCGGGAACCAATTCAAAGATAAAAAACTTTTGGATGAAAGAGGCATTATAACAAAAGGGATCACAAAAGAATATTATAAAACCCTTGCTTCAAAAGAGAGCAATAAATCATAGTAATAAATCCCATAGAGACCGAACTACCAAACATTTTATGTATGATAAACCACAATTTATTAGAAGGAGGTAGTTAGTAATGGTTGAACCATTTGATGATTTCAGAAGATTCGAAGATATGATGAACAGGATGTTTGAAGGATTTTGGGGACGGCCTGCAACAAGGCGCCTTTTGCCATCCGGTGAACGTGGCGCGGTTGTCCCTGCGGAAATTCGGGAACCTTTCATAGATGTGATAGAAAATGATAAAGAAATAATCGCAACTGCCGAGATGCCGGGTCTTGAAAAAGAGGATATCAAGATCAATGTTACTGAGGACAGGCTTGAGATATCGGCTGAGACGAAACACGAAGAAAAAAAGGAAGAAAAGGGATATATTTACAGGGAAAGACGAAGCGGCAGTTATTATCGGGCGGTTTCCCTTCCCTCTCCGGTTGATCCTGATAATTCAAAAGCAACATACAAGAATGGCGTTCTTGAAATAAAAATGCCCAGGACCGAGATCAAGAAAAAAAGACCTCTTGAAATCGAATGAATTATGATGGCTTTACTGCCATCTTTTCAATCTGCATTTATATAGAACTCAATATCCATATCATTCAACTCGGATTCTATATTCTTTGAAATAAAATACAAATCATAGTATCCATCATGGGTTTTTGTTATTATTCCATATTTTTCCAAAACCTCAAGATGATGCCTGATAGTCTTGTAATCCATATTCAACGCCCTGGCTAATTGATGAGCATTATATGATTTTTCAGTAAGATGTCTCAATATTAATGCGCGGGTCTTTCCCCCGCGCGTTCCTTCAATCAGATAGCTCAGGAGCTTTTTTTTCTTAGTGGATGTCTTTGGTTTTTGGCTTAGCGATCCTTTTATTTGTTTTTCCTCCATTGCATACACTGTTATGTCCCGGCCGCAACTCGCTACTCCCACAACTTTTCCTTTTGAATATATCGGAGCCGTATTTACCAAGAGAATCAATTTACTTCCGTCTTCCTTTTTGAGTGAGACCTTATAGTGCTGAGGCTCTCCGCATAATGCTTTATGAAATATTTCAAGCGCCACAGGCAAATCTTGCTTTTCGATAATAGGAATAAAGGATTTGCCCTGCAAGTCCTCCAATCTAAACCCGGTTTTTTCTTCCGAACGTTTATTAAGAAATGTGAAGAGTCCTTCAGTGTCAAGAGTCCAGATCATATCGTTAGAATATTCAATCATTGTGAGGTAGCGTTCCTCACTCTCTTTCAGCACTTCTTCCATCCGCTTGTGCTCAAGCGCATTTACCAAAATTTCCCCGGTCATTTTAAGCAGCCTTATGTCCTCATCCGGCCAGGTTTTTTCTTTTTTTATCGAATCGTAGCCGAGAAATCCGATAAGAGAATTTCTATAGACCAGGGGGAAGCTTATTGATGATTTAATCCCCTGCATTTGAAAATTTTCTTTTTCGACAGACGCTTCCGATGGCAGGTCATTGAAACTTCGGATATGAATTGTCTCAAAATTCCTTAATTTTCTCATAGACCAGGGAAGCCCATCGGGAAATAAGCCTTTAAGGTTCTGTGGTTCTATGCCTTCCGCACACCATTCATGAGTAATATCCATCTTGTTCCCGCTATCGTATATCTGATATACATAACTGCGGTCAACATCTTCAAATTCCCCTATTTCCTGGAGGGCACAATTTATACCGTTATCAATTTCATTAGATGGCATATTGATAAAGCGCGTTGAAATATTGGCCATGAGCTCTTCCATATCTATCCGGTGCCGTAAGATATCTTCAATCTGCCAGTTCAATAATAGATTCCTCCATGATTTCTTTGCTTCAAGCTAAGTATACTGTTTATGGAATTCTGCAGTTAAATCCAAAGAATTGGCCACTCAATTCTTTTGGGTTTAGCTCTTTCTTTAGATGTATCTAACTTCTATCCCTTCATTTTTCCCTCATTTTAATAATAGCTTTAAAAATCTATAAGGATTTACCAGAACTTTACCCAATTATTCCGATTCTTTTATGGATTCTTTAAAATTTCTACTACTTTTTTCTTCTTCTCGACAGCCCGCGCTGCCGCTTTATCCACAGATTTCTTCATCTCATCAAAATTCTTAGGCGTCTTTTCGCCAACAAGCTTCTTGATCGGCGTATAAGCAGATTCCCGGAAGCGAGGCGTGAAATCATGGGATTTTCCATCGATCATCAATTCTGCCCCTTCCCCGGCGGCCACTTTTCCCACAATATCGATACCAACACCCTTTCGCCGCACACATTTCAGGATATCATCAACGTACTCAGGCGGAGCGATTATCAGAAGCGCATCCAGTGATACGCCCAGGTAATCTATCTCAAGACTATCAAGCATTGAAAGGATCTTTTCATTCACAAGGGCCCGCAATTTATCTTCCTCGAATATGAGTTTTACCTTTGCCGTTCTTGCTATTTCCTTGGCATCGCCGCGCACGCCGCCGTTTGTCACATCGGTCATTGCATGTATCTTTTCAATTAATCCTGCCTCAAAGAGTGCTTCACATGCATCAATGAACTTGAGGTTGATTGTCTCTTCCACAAGTTCATGAATCCCGTAATATAGCGCGGTTGTTGAGACCGTACCACCTCCTGCCCCTTCTGTCATGAGTATAACATCCCCGGGCATTGCCTGGATGCGCGATGTAAGGCTCACTGCCATACCAACAGCCCCAACACCACCGGTCATACGTTCACCGATCACCATGTCCCCTCCTATCCTGAGCGTGCTGCCTGTAATAAGGGGAATGCCGGTCAGATCTGAAACCGTGGTAATCCCGGCTATATGGTCAAATATTTTTGCCACATCCCCGTCATCTGCAACATGGATATCAGAAAGCATTGCCACAGGCCGCGCCCCCATCACATACACATCACGAAGCGCCGCGCGTGCGACATGGAATCCTGCAAGGAAAGGGAAATCCGAAAGGCGTGAATGCATCCCGTCAATCGTAACTACAAGATATTGCCCCCCCGCCCGAACAACACCGGAATCGTCAAGATGCGATGAATCCACAACAGCCGATGTCTTTCCGATAACTTCAGCTATCTTCTCATGGGTATAGAAATCTCCCATGCCGCGGGAACCAACGCCGAAATCTCCCATTGTTACACCTGAGATGATGGGTTTTAAGATTTCACCTTCCGGGTATAGGGTGGCTTTAGCCTCGACTATCACCGCATTGGCTATTTCCCGGGCATGCTTTTGTGATATATTTTTTATCTCAAGGATCCTGTCAGCCAGTTTCTCTTTTATTGACTGATCCCCACGCAGGAGACCGCGTTTTGCGTAGCCTTCAATGTCCATAATTCTCCACAAAATTTCGAAGCATCTTCAGGCCGACAGCCCCGCTTTTTTCAGGATGGAATTGCGTCCCGATCACATTTCCCGCTTCATTGGCGATAATAGACGGAAATAAAATACCATAATCACACAGGGCAGCTTCATATTTTTCAGCAGTGTTTATATGGAACGAGTGTACGAAATAAACAAATGAACCATTATCGATCCCTTTCAATAATGGTATGTCCTTCTTTATGATAAGTGAATTCCAACCCATATGCGGGACTTTCAATTCAGATGCGGGAAAACGGGTCACACGTCCCGGGATAATATCTATGCCTTTATGCACACCCCCTTCCTCACTTTCCGAAGCAAGCATCTGCATTCCCAGGCATATCCCGAGAAGCGGCTTTCCCTCTTCAACAGCATCTTTTACAACGCGTTCAAGTGTTGAAAAATGCATCATAGCGTCACGAAATGCCCCCACGCCGGGAAGCACGAGCGCATCTGCATTATCTATTACATCTGCCTCTTTTGATATTTCAACCTCTGCCCCGACGTATTGGAGGGCTTTCTCGATGCTTCGGAGGTTGCCGAGTCCGTAGTCAATGATGATTATTTTCATTTTGTTCTAATTGGCTTTTTTTATACTTAAATCCTCAAGCTAATTATTTTTCCACTCAATTCTTTTGTTCTTTAAATATGAATTAAATTTTGTAATACTATTTTTGCGTTTCATTATTGTTTCTACTGAAGGCATTTCAATTTCTTGAAATCCACTTTTTGTTTGTATCATCAATGAGTCTGCATTTGAAATTATTTTTTTTCCCTCATTAACAACTGATTTATCTTTTTCCAACACAGCTACAGATTTCTCGACTATTTGATACACTCTCTTCTTAATTGTCTCTACTTCCCTCTCAATATCAAGAGCTTTTTTTATATGTGGTACGTTAGGCTTACTTAAACGTAATTTTCTATATTCACTTACACCATTATACTCATCTCTTATGTATTTATCCAGTTCTTCGGATTTATGTTGATATCGTGTTGATAATGTTAGACAAATATGGTCTATTGTGCTCGGAAGTTCAAGAACATTTAAACTGTATATTGCCAAAAATGTAGTAATATTATTCAATGAACCATCCTTTAAGCATTGAATATTCCAATATATGTTCAACATGCCATTTTCCATCTTTACAATAAATTCATCTGTTCTGACATCGTTGATAACCAGATTTACTTTTGTTTTTTCAGTATCAAGTCTGAGAGAAAGATAGTTTTGCCCATCTGAGATATTAATCGTTTTGTTATCCTCACTTTTCTTAATTTTTGCCATTCTTATCCAATTCACATGAAAGTTCCGTAATAAAAATTCTATGAGTTGGACATCATTGCTACCTGGAATTTTGTCCCAGCAAAACAAATATTGGTCACAAGGATTGGCAATTGTATTCAAATATTTTGGTTCATTTGGAGGTGGTATGAATTTATGTCCTTTATACGTATTATAACGCATCATCCTTAAAGCATTCCGACAAATAGATGATAAAACGACATCATTTATCGCTTCATTGGCTTCAAGGATATTATGGCTCCCATTGATGTTAGATCGTTTAAATACTGAGTCATAGCAGAAACTTATTAAATCATCTGACGTAAAATTTTTTGTAATGCTAAAAATCCTCTGTAAGTAAACTATATAATCTTTATAAGATGTATTAATTCGGGCAATATCATCAAAGTTAGATCTTTTGTTAATATTTATTTTTGGCTTTTGCAACATTTCTATTCCCTTTCCACTCGGAGGACGGATAACCGGATGGCAATGTATAATCTCATTATTTCCGAGATTTTCAGGCCCATACAAATGAATCGTTGGTAATAGCGCAGGAGAGGATGAAATATTAAATTCTTGCGTTATCAATACTACGCTTTTTGTAAACCGAAGAATATCATTTTCATGCGAAGCCATTGCAATAAGAGGATATAGATCAGATGGATCATCTAATTTTAGTGGTCCTAATTCCATCATGCAATTTTTTGCTTGACTGCGTATTTCTTGAAGTTGTTTATCAGAGTACATAATCTTTAATTTCGCTTTTAACCCGCTCAAAAACTGCAGGGTCTCCAATCCACCAAAATTTCTTATAATTTATTCTTTTGCTCTTAACTAAATCGATTCCTCTTTCCTTAAATTTCTTTTCAATATATGTTAAATAATGTGATGCTGTAGATCTACTTATTTCCAAAATGTCACCTATATCATCGGAACTAATTTTTCGTTCAGAGTTGAGTTGATTTAAAATCTTGAGGCTCGCTTTCTTTTCTTTAATAATATCGACAATAACATGCGAAACAGTATCATAATAAATTGGTGCTATTGTTGTTTTAGGTTTAAATCCTTCATCATATCCAAAGATTTTCGTACATTCCTCAAAAATTTTTGCAGATAAAGAAGGCTCAGATGCATATATGGAAAAATTCCATATTGTATCATACAGCTCTTTTAAAATATTAAGTTCATTTTGAGCAACGTCTTTAAGTTCAAAAGGTTTTTCAGTTCCAATTGATATTTTACCATAATTTTTCCAAACAAGTCTTCTGGAATGATTTAATAAGATATCTTCAG
>Ga0172443_1051_pt1 | contig 31988 bp, 37 predicted proteins | sample MayberryNE_Catta_6_FD_114741 | JGI IMG/M metagenome (GOLD analysis project Ga0172443, IMG submission 114741) | reverse complement strand
TATTGCGGTCAGGTTCCTTGATAATGTGATAGATATTAATAAATACCCCCTTTCCCGGATTGAGGAAATTACAAAGGCGAACAGGAAGATCGGGCTTGGTGTAATGGGTTTTGCCGATATGCTGGTTCAACTGGGGATCCCTTATGATTCTGAAGAAGCTCTTAAAACAGCGGAAGAAATAATGAATTTCATTCAGGAAAAATCACACAGGGCCTCTGAAAAATTGGCGAAAGTCCGGGGCGCTTTCCCAAATTTTAAAGGAAGCGCGTATAAAAAACCCATTCGTAATTCTACAGTTACCACAGTCGCACCTACGGGGACCATAAGCATTATAGCTGGATGTTCAAGCGGGATAGAGCCTATGTTCGCTGTTTCTTTTGTCAGGAACGTACTTGAGGGTACAAAGCTCATCGAAGTAAACCCCCATTTTGAGGCTGTTGCAAAAGAAAGGGGATTTTATAGCGAAGAATTGATGATGAAGATCGCAAAGTCAGGTACACTGGCAGGAATAAAAGAGATACCTGATGACGTGAAGCGGGTATTTGTGACAGCCTTTGATATAGCCCCCCTGTGGCATGTGAAGATGCAGGCCGCATTCCAGAAATACTGTGACAATGCGGTTTCAAAGACCATAAATTTCCCGAATGATGTGGATATCAAGGAGGTCGGGAAAGCCTTCATGCTCGCCTATGAACTTAAATGCAAGGGGATCACGGTCTACAGGTATGGAAGTAAAACCACGCAGGTTTTGTACCTGGGGGATGCGAATGATAAATATGTGTCTGCCGACCCTGAATATTCAGGGGGTTGCGCAGCACAGGTTTGCCCTGTGTGAGGCATGCTATCCCAGTAGCTTATGATATTGCGAAAGTGTAGGGATCCTTCCAAGAACAGCCGTGATCGCGGCAAGTTCAGCCGAGCCAAGATAGACCTGAGCATTTTTACCCATGCGGTTGTCAAAATTACGCGTAGAAGTTGAGAACACAACGGCATTATCGGCCACTCTTGCCTGGTTTCCCATGCAAAGGCTGCATCCCGGGATTTCCATTCTTGCCCCAAGCCGGATGAGATTTGAATAATTACCTTTTTCTTTCATGGTTTTTTCGATAAGCCTTGTGGGGGGAGCAACCCACAATTTTGCTTTAATGCTGCCCGCCTTTTCAAGTATTTTTGCCGCACGATCCAGCTGTTCTATCCCTATCATGCAGGAGCCGATAAACACCTCACCAATTTTTACTCCCTGTGCAACAGATAGCGGTTTAATAAGATCGGGATCATTTGGGCAGGCAAGTAATGGTTCAATGATATCGGATAGATCGATGTCCAGAATATCGGCATATTCCGCATCAGGATCGGCTTCCATCAAATAAGGGGCATCAAGCCATTCCTGCATTGCCTTTATCCGCATTTCAAGTGCATTTGATGCATATCCTTCCTTTATGAGCGATCTTAAAATTTGTATGTTGGTTTCAAGAAATATTGCTACCTGCTCCTTTGACAGGGCTATCACGGCAGCCTCAGCCGACCTCTCCGCACTTGCATCCGTGAGTTCAAATGCCTGTTCCACTGTAATGCCGGGAAGACCTTCCATCTCCATTATCCTTCCATTAAAGATATTTTTCTTATTCTTTTTCTCCAGAGTTAACTTGCCCTGTTTTGACGCATAATACGGAATTGCATTGACAAGATCACGTAAGTATAATCCTTTTTTAAGTTTGCCCTTAAATCTTACAAGCACGCTTTGTGGCATATCAAGAGGCATTACGCCAAGGGAGGCGGCAAATGCAACAAGACCGCTTCCGGCGGGGAATGAGATGCCTATGGGGAAGCGAGTATGGCTATCTCCTCCCGTGCCCACTGTGTCGGGCAGGATCATTCGGTTTAGCCATGAATGGATTATTCCGTCGCCGGGTTTTAAAACTACCCCTCCTCTTTCCCTGAAGAATGTAGAGAGTTCTTTATGCATTATTTTGTCTGCAGGAGTCGGATAAGCTGCTGTATGGCAAAAGGATTGCATTACAAGGGGCGCCTGGAATCCAAGGCATACAAGTTCTTTTATTTCATCAGCGGTCATAGGCCCGGTCGTATCCTGTGAACCCACTGTCGTGATACGGGGAAGGCATGACTGCCCGGGGCGCACACCAGGAAGACCACATGCTTTTCCAACTATCTTTTGTGCCAGGGTGTATCCCCGCTCTGAAGTCGCAGGTTCCCTGGGCTTGATGAATAGATCATAATTTACTCCAAGTGCTTCCTGGGCTTTTTTGGTGAGTTCTTTTCCTATTATGAGTGAAAGCCTTCCTCCGGCCCTGTATTCATCAGGAAGCGTTTCCGGCTCAAGAGAAAATGAAGTGATCTTTTCTTTGTTTTCGCCAAGTATCTTGCCCTGTTTGAAATCCAATGTAACTACATCGCCTGATGTGAGAGCAGAAACATCGCATTTGATCGGGATCGCACCGCTATCACGTGCGGTATTGAAAAAAATTGGGGCTATCTGGCTTCCAAGAATTATTCCGCCTTTTCGTTTATTCGGAATGCCTGGAATGTCCTGTCCGATCCACCAGATCAGGGAATTGGCCGCTGATTTCCTGCTGCTGCCGGTTCCCACAACATCTGCGGCGAGTGCTATCGGATACCCTTTATTTTTCAGGCCTATTATTTCATCGATCGCCCCAGGATATCGGTTTTCAAACATGGAGAGAGCATGTAGCGGAATATCGGCGCGAGTTCCGGCGTGTTTTGCCGGGGAAAAATCATCGGTATTTACTTCTCCCGGGATCTTGAATACTGTCACTTTCTGCATTTGGGGGATTCCGCCTTTGAGCCATTCGGCTTTTGCCCAGCTTTCAAGAACTTTTTTTGCCCCGGGGTTTATGGCGGAAAGCACTTTGATCCTGTCAAGGAAACCAAATATCAAGATCGTATTTGAAAGGGCATTAACTGCCTGGTCCGCAAGATCCTTATCATTGAGCAAATCAATTAGCGTCTCGATATTATACCCACCTTTCATCAAACCTAACAGGGAGACCGCCTCATGCGGCAGGAGCAGTTTTGATCTTTTCTCACGGAGAGCGATTTGTCTTAAGAACTTTGCTTTTTCAAGGGCTGCAGGGTCAACACCCGGTGGAATATGATTCTTAAGGAGTTCAAGCATAAAATCTTCCCAGCCGGAAGGAGGATCAAAAAACAATAGGGTTAGCGCTCTAACCTGTTCGGTGTTCAGGGGAAGGGGAGGGATTCCCTGTTTTTGCCTTTCTGCGATATGCTTCTGATATGATTCCAGGATTTCTGTGGTCATCTGGGGTCTAAATGGTGGCACTATCTATTAATTTTGCGATACCATTATGGCGGCTCCTTTACTGAACAGGCGCGAGAGAGGCGCAGGCTTTCATTTTGTCAGATATTTTTCTATTATCATCATACTAATTATTAATATATTCGCGTATAAATTATAACGTATGTATTATATACAATCCTCACCTGTTATGAAAATATGTAGCTGCATTAGGCTGTATGGATAGGATGTGTAATAGATGAGTTCTCATATTTTGTGTAGAGGGCGTACCCTCAGGATCGCAATTGTAATAACGATTCTGGCATTAATGCTTGTGGGCGGGACGGCTGCGGCGGCGATCCAAGCAAACGCCCTGAGATTATCTGCACATGAGTTTGACCCTTCCCTGAAAAGCGGTGGAGACTATAAAATCGTGCAGTTCTCCGGGCCAATAAATGAAAAATGGAAAAAAGAACTTGAGGGTAGCGGGGCGAAGATAATAGGGTACGTCCCTGACAATGCTCTTCTCATAAAATACCATGGAGTAGTAACTCATCCTTCAATAATCCGGTCCGGAGATTTCGTCCCGGAATATAAGATAAGCCCGCACCTTTCGAATAGGACAGGAAATATCACCCTCAATATCATCCCATTTGAAAAAAATGATACATTGATTTCACAGATATCACTTTTGGGTGGAAAGGTGGAACAAACAGGCAGCAAGCTTCGGGTAACGATAGAAGCACCACGAATTAAAGATATAGCATCCCTTGAAAATGTGGAATGGGTGGAGGAATATGTGCCTCCACGACTTTTAAATGATGTTGCAGCTGGCATAATGGGTACGAGCACGGTCTGGGCTGATCCGGGACTTAACGGCACAGGCCAGATAGTTGCTATAGATGATACGGGGCTTGACACGGGTAATATAGCAACTGTACACAATGATTTCAAAGGACGAATAAAAGCTCATTTCGGTTACGGGCGCCCATCAATAGGTGCTGACTCCAGGCAGAGAAAAACATGGGATGATCCGAATGGGCATGGCACTCATGTATCCGGATCTGCCCTGGGCAATGGCAGCCGTTCCGGTGGAACGATAAAAGGCATGGCGTATAACGCCACTCTGGTAATCCAGTCCATACTTGATAACTACAACGGTCTTGGCGGTTTGGATGTAGGAATTAACCAAATTTATAGTGACGCATATAACCAGGGAGCAAGAATACAGAGCAATAGTTGGGGATCTCCAGTAAACGGGGTATACGATTCGGATTCAGTCGATGTTGATACCTTTGCCTGGGATCATAAAGACTTTGTCATACTTTTTGCGGCTGGGAACGGGGGTGTAGATTCAAATTCAGATGGCATAATTGACCTCGATTCCTTGACTTCTCCCGGCACTTCTAAGAATATTATAACAGTAGGAGCTTCTGAGAATTACCAGCCGGGTTTTTCAACCACTTATGGAAGTCCCTGGCCATTGGATTTCCCTGCTGATCCAATTTCAAGCGATAAGCTTGCCGACAATTCAAGCGGGATGGTTGCTTTTAGCAGCAGGGGCCCTACCAACGATGGCCGCATCAAACCTGATGTTGTTGCGCCAGGAACATGGGTACTGTCAACGAAATCAAGTCTTGCTCCCGACACCAACTATTGGGGAATTCTTAACTCATACTATGCTTACAACGGCGGAACCAGCATGTCAACCCCCCTGACAGCGGGCGCGGCTGCTCTTGTACGCCAGTATTATGTCAGTAAAGGCATATCTCCCAGCTCTGCTCTTATAAAAGCCACGCTGATAAACACAGCAAAGAATATGGCCGGACAGTATACAACTCCTAAGAAAGACGTGACAGGTCAGCCCGACAATAATCAGGGATGGGGGAGAGTTGATCTTGGCAGGCTCACAGAAGAAAAGGTTTTCGTAGATAATAATACCGGGATTAATACGGGTAAATTCAATGTGACGAATGTTGCAGTTGATGGTTCCCATGCTTTTGTGGCCACACTTGTCTGGACGGATTATCCCGGCTCGCTGTATGCAACAAAGGAACTTGTGAACGACCTTGACCTGACGGTCACGGACCCGACAGGCCAGCAGTTCAATGGGAATGATTTCAATGTGCCCTATAACTCATCATACGATTTCGCCAATAATGTGGAAGGAGTAATAATCAATAACCCTGTGCCTGGGACATACAAAGTAAATGTTTCAGCCAGGAATGTGCCAATGGGCCCCCAGCCATTTGCTATAGTGATTTCAGGGATCGGAGGAAACCTTGCAGTCATAGCGAATTCAACAATATATCCTGATGGCCAGACCGCGGCAAAGAATGGCGATACAATAACCCTCGGTGCAATTGTGACCTCAATTGAAGGAATATGGAACGTTACGGTGAATGCTACTGGTATAAATTCGTCGCTTGCAAAAGTGGTTCTTGAAAAAATGATTGATGACTCTTACATAAACAGCAGCGTTGTCATCAATGCGACGGGCGGCATATATAAACTCAACGTGACAGCATATGATAATTCCTCCGGAAAGAATAATACCACTCAACTTACTGTCATTGTTGATAATACCCCCCCGCTGATCTTTCCCAACCCGGTGAAATATGAAACCAACGGTTCAGCACACAATAACTCGGTCATCATAATCAATGTTACGGCATCAGACAACCTGTTTCTAAAAAACGTTACCGCTGACGTTTCTTCAGTAAACTCAAGCGGTACGGTCGAACTTGTTAATTCATCAGGTTACTGGACATATGCGCTTTTGGTAAGAGGTCAGGACGGCGACCATACTATCAATGTAACGGCTTATGACGGTGCCCTCAATATCAACCGCACAGAATTCAACATTACCATATTTAATCCACTTCCGGAGAAAAGGTTCATTAATGGTACGGTGATGGATAGCGTGAATAAAACAGGTATTGCAGGAGTGACGGTATCCACTAACACCAGCTTCTCAACAACTACCGATGCAGCCGGATTCTATTCTTTTGAAGTTACTTCAGGTACATATGAACTTACAGCAAGGCTAGATCCGACATATAACACGAATAATACAATAACGGTCTCGACGATAGGGAGCGCGGTTGTGTGGCAAGATATTGAGCTCTTGAAGAAGCAAACAGGTAATATAACCGGAAGTGTTACAAGTTAATGAAAATCAATGTAGCGGGCTGGGAGGGATTTGAACCCACGGCCGTCGGATTAAGAGTCCGACGCTCTGCCTGTCTAAGCTACCAGCCCAAGACTTTCCTCTAATAATGCTAAGTTAATATATACATTTCGCACCAATCAGGTATAACATGAAAATCGCTCGAGAAACTTTACAATTCATACTGGAAGTATGCAAATCATCCGCTCCCCTTGAATTCGCTGGAATGCTCTCTGCCCGGGGGGATATCATTACGGAAGTTGTGGTGGTACCTGGCACGGAGTCAAGCGATGAAAGTGCAGTGATGGAGCTATTCATGCTTCCCAACATACATACTATAGGGTCGGTACACAGCCATCCCTCCGGGAATATTACCCCATCCGGCGCTGATCTTGAACTTTTCAGTAAGAAGGGGATCGTGCATATTATCGTAGGCGCACCTTTTGATTCCGGAAGCTGGAGATGCTATGATAAAGACGGGGTACAGGTCAAACTCGAAGTAGTGGATTATGAGTTCAAAGACGAAAATGACTTTGTACTGGATGAAGAATTATGAAACTTGAAGATATTATCAAACAAATACCTGATATTGGAATCAAAACCCGGAAGCATATATGAGAAAATGAACCACTGGTGGTATAAGGATGCGACGCAAACCAGTACTTGCAGATCAATTTATTTGAGCCTGCTGCAATTTACAGGATAACTTTTCAATCCAATCCTGTTGATCCTGTAAATCCTGTCTGAAAAATCGCAAAATTTCGTTGTTTTTATAATTATCCAGAGCTTCGAATATGAAATTTTTTGGGATTTGAGCTTTTGTTGGGGATTATTTTAGATTTTAAAGCTATCTTGTCAGGTTCATCTTGGTTATTTTAATTGACACTTGACAGGACACTGGTCTAATTATAATTATCATGATTATTTAAATTTTAATAGATAAATTTAAATAAGAATATAACTCAACTAAGATATGTGTGTAAACTCGTGGCCTATCGGGCAAAAAGGCCAAAGACCACAAGGACATAATAAAAACAGCAGATAAAAGGAGGAATCAAACATGGGAATATGGGCATGGATTCAACCGGTCGATAGGATATGGAAGGTAATTTCCGATACTGAAAAAGGAACACTTTTGGTTTATAACGAGAAGAGTGAATTGATCCTGGAACAAAAAGGAATGACAAAAGAAGAAGTTACATTCATAGAGGAAAATTTCCTGCAAATAGTTGCCAAAAATCTTAATGAGGAAAAAATAGTTCCCAACCATATTGTCAATGTGCAAAGGCCAGTTCAAGAGTACAATTACATGTATGCCTGAGTTATTTCCTGACAAAAACGATTGTCACTGCCCGGGTTTTGATGCAATTTTTATCTCACTGACAAGTGATTTCAAAACCCTGTCCCTTATTATATTGGCTTCAGGGCCTGTCCGTATCCTTGGGCGCGCCAATTTAACGTCAAATATCTCTTTAACTTTACCCGGGCGGGCTGACATGATAACCACCTTATCTCCGAGGTAAACGGCTTCATCCACGCTGTGAGTCACAAAAAGCACACTTATGTGTTCTTTCTCCCAGATTCTTAATAATTCACTCTGCATGAGATTTCTTGTCTGTGCATCAAGCGCCCCGAAAGGTTCATCCATCAATAGCAGCTTCGGGTCGTTGGCATAAGCCCTTGCGATCCCGACCCTCTGTTTCATGCCCCCTGACAATTCATCAGGATAATGGTTTTCAAACCCGCTCAAGCCTACGAGGTCTATATAATGCTTTGATATTCTTTCACATTCCAGACTGGTCTTTCCTTTTACCTGGGGTCCGAATTCGATATTCTCTTTCACCGTCCTCCATGGGAAAAGGGCATATTCCTGGAAGACAAAACCACATTCTTTATTGACCCCGGATATTTTCTTGCCATCCAGGCATAAAAAGCCATCATCCGGCTTTTCCAGCCCTGCAGCAAGGCGAAGAACGGTTGTTTTTCCGCATCCGCTTGGGCCAAGAAGGCACACAAATTCCCCATCTGCCACTTCAAAATTCACATCTTCAAGCGCGAGAAAATTATTGAATTTCTTGGAGACCGAGTTTATAATTAAGCGCCCCATTTTATGAACCTCCTCTGCAAAAGAAGGATGCTAATGTTCATAATATATCCGATCACGCCAATTACGATCATACCTGCCACCATTTCCGAATAGCGCCCCAGGTCCCCCATGTTCCAGATAAAATAGCCAAGGCCCACAGGACTCCTGATAACCATCTCTGCTGCAACGATCGCCATCCATCCCACGCCAAGTCCGATCCTCAAACCCGTCATAATGGATGGAAAAGCTGAAGGAATAATGACTTTTTTTACTATCATTGATTCTGAAGCTCCAAGTGTTCTTGCAGCGTCAATAAGCCTTGGATCTGTTGATTTTACTCCCTGGACCGTGTTAAGAATAATTGGAAAAATCACGCCAATAAAAACAATAAATATTGACCCACCGGATACGAAAATAAATATCGAAAGCGGTATCCATGCCATCGGAGGCATATTCCGCACAATTTCAATTAAAGGATTAAATAAGTTTCCGATAAGCTTTGAATATCCAACACCGATACCCACCGGGACACCAACTATAAATGCAATTATTCCGCCTTCTATCACGCGCTGCAGACTGGCATAAACATGGTTGACGATACCATAAGTGAAACCGGGCCCGTGTAGCTGGATGAACATCGAACCAACAAGCGCGACCCATGTTTCAACAGGCGTGGGAATGTCCCGCAGGCGAATAAAAGGAATATTGAAACTATCTTTCCTTGCAAGTATCACCAGCAACTGCCATAACAGAGCAAAAACGACAAGGGAAAGGAGGTTAATTATTAACCCTTTTTTCCCTGGCTGGATTTTCATTAATAGCTGACCGTAAGTCCTTCCTTTTCTGCCTCCATGAGGAAAAGAACATGCTGTATGGTACCAGGTCCGGGGAATCCGACTGTCTTTCCCTTTAAATCCTTAATAGAGGTAATGTTATTGGCCACAACGATCACCGACCCTTCATTATTCATTCCTGCGATCACTCCGACCCCTGCGTCATCTTTGGAAAAATCATTGCTGTTGATTCGGTGAATAATTACAGGTGGTATGCCAAGACTTCCGACATCAACGGTATTGGCTTTAAAGCCGTTTTGCATCTCAAAAGCCCCGTTCTGGAATGGCGCACCCTCAGCTAAAACAATATTTATTCCCAAATCTTTATAATATCCTTTTTGCCATCCTACATAGAATGGCAGTTCATGAATATCATTAACAAGGTATGCATAGCGGATGTTGACAGGTTCTTTCAATGAAAGCTTCGATAGATTTTCATCTTTGTTATTGACGGCCCAATCGACATAATTGTTTGTAACGAGTGAATTTGCATAATCCGAAGCGTTCTTATATCCTGATTGATTCCATTTCGCCATGTCGAAGATCTTAAAATCCTGTATTCTCTGGATAAATGTCGTTGTGTCGGCAACATTAGTATTATAAACAAATTCCACATCAGCAAGACTCAGGTTCGCAGCAACAGGATCGGTCATTCCGCCAAACTGCATTGTATAATTGATCAATTGGGCATGGTCGGGTGAATCGCTCTGCTTTGCATTATTTATGTATTCAACTGATCTTAACTGTACAAGGGCCATGCGCTTCAGGATCTCATCAGAATTATTAGTCTTCTTATACCAGTCGTCATCATAAGCTACCACACAGCAGGGATGTTCAGCCCAGATTTTTCCTGAAAAAATAAGGTCTTTTCCATACCCTTTTGTAACTGCTATTGCAGGATAAGGTTCCCACATAATGAATCCGGCAATTTCTCCCGTCCCTAATCTCTGTACCATCTCCTGCCCGCTCATTTTCACAAGGTTTATTGGTTCTGATGCTTCAGGAGTTTTTTTGCTTTCAAGACATCCCGATATAAATATTGCCAGAATAATGACAAATAAGATCTTCAGTGAATTTTTCATAATTCCCTCAAATAATTCTATATTATAGATTCAAATGACGCTATTTAATGGTTTCCGTTTTTTTCCGGAAATTCTTTTTCTTTTCAATTTGAATATAATAAAAAATAAGAAAAAACACTGCGGAACAAAGTTCTGCAGTTTTCGACTTTTAATCTTTCCCGAAGAAGCTTCTCATCATCGGGTGCATTTCCATCATCTGCTGGCTTGCTATATCCTCATACAACCTGTACATGATACTTACTGTCAGCAATAGACCTGTTCCGCCTGCACCGCCAAGAGTGCCCAGAAGACTTGCAATGAGTGTAAGAATACCTATGAATGCCCCGCCGATCACTGTTACTTTCGGGACATATCGCTGCATCACACGCTCAAGCGTTCCGCTGCTTCTGCGATAACCGGGGATCTGCATTCCTGATTTCTGGATCTTTTCCGCTACGTTCTTTGCACCCATTCCTGTGGTTTCAACCCAGAAAAGAGCAAAGACGATACCGCCAATAATGAGCATGGATGCATCCGTGAAAACATGGAGGATTATTTTCCAGATCGCAGGTTCTGCGACACCAAGACTTGTGAATCTTGGCCCAACAAGAGAGGGTATCCAGTCACTCGGTCCGTTAATCGGTGAGAGATAATACATTAGACCGCCAACAGGCGTTCCTGATCCTTTCGGATAGGTTCCCAATATCGTTATACCTTTGGTTGAAAGGATAAGACCTACCATCTGGATATTTGCCTGAAGCGCCCTTACCAGGATCATAGGCAAAACACTTGCATAGATGAGTTTTACCGGAAATCGCCCGCGTGCCCCTCTTACAGCAGCATGGGCAAGAGGTATCTCGATACGTGTACTTTCTACATAGACAACCATCAGATAGATTATTACTGTACTGAACAAAGCCAGGATACCGGCTTCGTAGATGAATAGTACCTTGTTGGTCAGGATATAATTCATATCAATACCGGATGTAGGACCTGCCATGAATATCCATTTAGGAATGATGCCAATCGGCATTCCTGTTTCATCGGCCTTCCAATTGAATAGACCCTGCACTATCTGCTGCGATACACCAGCGATAATGAACATTCCAACACCTGAGCCTATGCCCCATTTGGAAACTATTTCATCCATATAGAGGATCAATACACCGCCGGCACATACCTGAAGGAATAACAGCAATGTTATAAAACTAACGTCAACGCCAAGCGTCGCTGCTAGGCCCGCATCTGCTTTCATGTAGCCGCCAAGTATCTGCGGCAGGGCTTCAAGAACGACCATTACAAAAACAAGAAGTTTCTGCAAACCCTGGAATATGGCCTGCTGATGCGGATCAGTAAGATCCATTTTAATGACATTTGCCCCTACAAGCAATTGCAGTACTATTGAAGCCGTGACTATCGGACCTATACCCAGGACCATCAGGGAACCTGAAGCTCCGGCGAAAAATGCCCTGTAAAGTTCGAAAAGGTCAATCGAAGTTTTATCCAGTCCGAATAGCGGGATATTGGCCAATACGAAATACAGGACAAGAATACCCAATGTCCATCCAAGTTTTTTCTTAAAATGCACATGACCTTCCGGACGTTTGACCGCAGGAAGTCGGTTCAATAGGGGTGCAAGACTTTCAAATGCCATATTTTATTACTCTTGTTTTGTCGATTCTGGTTTTTCTGCAGGATAAATGGTCTGCCCTTTGGCTTCCTCGATTTTCTGCTTTGCGACAGATGAGAACTCGGAAGCGGTTATGAATAAAGGTTTGGTCACTTTTCCACTCCCAAGTACTTTTTCGATACCGATGTTACCCAGGTCAATATGGAATGCATTGCCTTTTTTTTCCGCAAATCCATCTACTACTAGTTGTTCAATTGCCTCATCGATCTCTCCGATATTTACGATGATCAAATCTGATGTTACTGACTGCGGGCGTTTGAACCCATGCTTACCAAAACTCAAGCCGCGCTGCATTGAACGGACAAAATGATGCTTGCATGTTCCGGCATTTCCACGTCCTCCACGGCTGCCTCCACCTCTTCGGTTCTTATGCGTGCCTCCGCCACAAGTCCTTGATCCCCTGAATTTCTTGGTTTTTTGTTTGCTCATGATAATTACCTCATCTTAGTTAACAGGGTATTGATTTCGGTTCCATGGAATCCGAGATCTCCTCCTTCCTGAAAAGTTCTTTTTGTACCCTTTAGACCTTTCCTTGCCGGATGCATCCTGAAAACAGGTTTTAATTTAGGAATATCAGCTATTGATGAGCTTCCTTCACATATGGCTTTTGCCAGTTCCTTGAAAGATTTGAATTCCGTGTTCTTACTCAGGTATTCCTCAGTCAGATCATCGCCACCTTCGAGTTTGCCCCTGTTTTCAAGCATTTGGGCAAGTGTTTCCGGGGTTATAACGCCCCATGCAACGTAATCCTTTGCCTTATGGATCATCCCATTATAGGTGGGTGTCTCAGGTACGACCACACAGTGATTTACCCTGTCAAGGCGCAACATTCTTAATGTATCCCTGATATCCTGCCTGGTTTTTACTTCCCCGCGAAGTTTTACTATAGCGTACATTTTTCACACCTTCATAGTTGTTGTCTTTATAAGTGCATCAAAAGTTGCTTTTGCGAAATTAAGTGTTGTTCTCGTTTCCCCGCTTACTTTTGTCCAGACATCTTTGATTCCTGCGATCTCCAGCACCTTTTTTGCAGTTCCACCTGAAGCAATTCCCAATCCTCTTGGTGCAGGTCTGAGTTTAACTTCCACGCTTCCGGTTTTCCCTTTTACTTCAAAAGGTACGGTATGACCCTGTCCACAACCGCATTCCCATGAACCGCAGCCACGTTTAATGCCAATTATGTTCATCTTGGCAGTGTCTATAGCTTTCCTGATGGCGATTCCAACCTGAACGTCCTTGCCCTCTCCGATGCCGATAAAACCATCACCGTTACCAACGATGACTGTTGCCCTGAATTTTACTCTTCTTCCTGAGTCTGTCATTCTTTGGACCATATTGATATCCAGAACTTCATCTCTGATCTCTGGCAATAACGCATCTACGATTTGTGACTCCCTTATCGGTAATCCCGATGCAAGGGCTTCACCCATGGTTGTAACCTGTCCCTCCTTGACCAGTTTTCCCAGCCTTGTCTGAGGGAACCATTCCTCTTTATGTTGTTCAAATCCTTTATCTCTCATTTTGTTCACCTGAATTCGCCCTCGATCTTTTGCTTTACCGCCTGGAATTGTTCTGCAATATTGGTTTTCCTGTATTTGTCAATATGCTTGCCCATGATCCTATCTTCAGACGGGAATATCTTGGAGTCGTGCGGGATTTCAAGACCTGCATCTATCGCACCTTTCAGTGCGGCAAACAGAAGTCCCCCTTTTGTAGTATGATATAATCCCAGGTCAGTTATTGCCTCTGTCTGTCCCTTTTTCTTTGCTCTATATCCAAGCAACAATCCTGCCAGATATGCTGATGTGATATTTCCGGTCGGGGCTGTGTAGCCATATTTCTTTAAATCCTGCGTATTGGCGCATACCAGTGTAACATCTCCGGCGGATTGGGGTACTATTATCTGTACCTGTGTATTTTTCAAGCTTTTCCTGATTACGAGCCTGGGCTTTTTTGATATCAGCAATTGCTTTCTTGCACGATAATCCGTTTTGCCCATCCTGACTCTTCTGAATTTTACTTTGTAACGTGATCCTGTTGCCATATTCAAGCCTCCTTGGCTCTTAGCTGTTCCACATGGGCAATAAGATGTGCCCTGCTTCTGTATTCTCCACCTTTGGCCTTACGGTATAATTTTCTGTAAGTTGAGACTTCAATGGTCTTGTTCTCTTTCATTTCTTTAAGTTGGCTGCGCAATGCACGTATCTTTTTCATCCATTGTTCTTTCTTAGGATTCCTTGCGCCTTTTGCTCCCGATCTTGAACCATGTCCCTTCCTGTGTCCGTATGCACGGGTTTCATCAACTTTACGGGCTCTACCGCGGCTTACTCCCTGGATATTTCTTTTTCCGATTTTCTCTTCGCTTATCAATTTTCGGATATCTTCCCGCGTAAGAGCTGTAGAAATATCTTTGTATGCTTCAGGGTTCATCCATACGCGGTTGACACCAATAGACATAACTTCCGCCGCAAGTCTTCTCTGATTTGCCAGATCTGTCATTTCAATCTACCTTCCTTGTAGGATTCAGGATCTTCAATCCCAATTCAACAGCTTTTTTCTCGATCAAGCTGCGCTTTCTTGCCCCTACTGTCCTGGCAATCCTGCCAGCTTGCCTGTCGGTCTTGAGAGCTTCGACCTCTTTAATATTATTTACAATCATCTCTTCGAATCCTGAGGGGTGTAGCCCGCGAACAGCGGCCGGACTTCCGTATCCTGCTTCTACAAGAGGACATTTTCCATGCTTTGAATAGCGTGTCTTATTGTGTATGCCGTCCGGTTTCCTCCAATGATCCGCAAGCTTTTTCTTCTTATGGGAATCAGTCTGCTTGAATGTGGGTTTCTTGCTTTTCTGTTTTTTCCTTATATTAAGAAGTCTTTTTGTTTCCGCATCAAGTGTGATAGTGATAGGCGAAGTTTCAACTATTTCCGCTTGCTTCTCCTCTTCTTCAATCACCATTTGATCGGCAGAAGCTTTGATCTTCTGGGCAAGTTTTTCGCCGATTCCTTTGATGTCGGCAATCTCATCTTCATTTGCCTTTTTTACGGATTCAATTGTCTTGAATCCCGCATCATAAAGTATTTTAGCTTTAGCTTTGCCAACACCATCGATGGTTGTAAGCTGTGTGATCGCTTCATTTTCCATATTTTTCACCGTCCTGACTGTTCAACGAGGTAAATCCCATCCTGGAAAACCCTGGGATCAAATCTTTTTATTTTTGTAGCCTGACGGATATTTGCCGCTGTCTGGCCAACATCCTCCTTATTGATACCGTTAAGGATGACCTGATCACCTTTTATCGTGACTTTGGTATTGCCCAGGATATTGGCTTTTCTTGACTTCTTTTCGCCGAGGAAATTAGCAATTATTACCTTGTTTCCTTCCGTTTTTATCTGGATCGGGAAATGTGAATAAACGACTTTCATCGTATATTGGTATCCTTTGGTAACTCCAGCGATCATATTTTTTAAGTGGGATTCATATGTGCCAATTATTGCAAGCTGTTCTCTTCGTTGAATGTTTGTCTCCACGATAAGTTCGGAATCAGCCTTCTTTATGGCAACTCCCGGATACCAGAGTTTTTTCTGGAGTTGACCCTGCGGGCCTGATATCGATACATTAGTGATATCGATGTTTATATTAACACCCTCAGGGATCTCTATTGTTCTTTTTGTTTCCATGACTTTCACCTAATAAACATAAGCGAGTAACTCTCCGCCAATGCCATTGTCCCTAGCTTCACTGTGGGTCATTACACCGCCAGGAGTTGTCAGGATGATAGAGCCGAAGCCCTTTGCTGGCAAATACCGCTTTTCCCATTTTTCAAATTCGGTATTCTTCACGGCATGGCGCGGTCTGATTACTCCGCACTTGTTGATTTTTCCTTTAAGCTGTACCTTGAAATAACCCGATTTCCCATCATCGATGAATTCGAAATCGCCGATATATCCTTTATCCTTCATGACTTTAAGCACGTTCCCTATAAGCTTTGAAGCCGGTTTGATAGTGCAATCGGATTTGCCTATTATTTCTGCATTTTTTATTGTTGATAATGCATCTGCAAGTGGATCTAATAACATTGATATCACCTATGTATATTTCTCAAAGCCCATCTGGTATGCTGTATCCCTGAAGCACTGCCTGCAGAGGTATAATCCATATTTCCGGACCAGGCCCTGTTTCCTGCCGCATCGTTTGCAGGCATTGGCACCAGCTCCAAATTTTTTATTACTTCGTTCCATTTAAATTACCTCCACACCGTACTTATCTTTCACAAATGAAATAACGTCGTCCTTTTTCAACCTGTGATCGTTGGATATTCTGTTCTTCTCGATCTTTCTTGAGCGTATCCTGTATCCAGCTCTTTTTACCGCCACATTGATATCCATTCCATAGATACCTATTGAGGGATCGTATTTCATACCGGGAAAGTCTGTATGTTCCTCTACCCCGAATGAAAAATTTCCATTTTGATCGAATTGTGTTGCACTGATCTTATTATCAATGATCTTCAATGCGGTTTTAAGGAACTCTTTGGCATTGTTTCCCCTTAAGGTCACCTTGCAGCCTATCGGTTCATTTTTCTTGATCGAAAAATTCGGCAAGGTTTTCTTTGCCATGGATCTGACGGGTTTTTGCTTGACAATAGTCCCGAGCAATTTTTCTGCATTGGTCAATCGCTCACCGCTTTCTCCTGTACAGATGTGTACAGTCACTTTTTCAATTGAAGGTGTTCTCATCGGATTCATTTATACCACCTTGATCTGCGGTGTGGTTTCACCTATTACATATACATAAGCTTCAATTGTCTCAAATTCCCTTTCATTGGATATGGCTACCATGTTCGTTCCTGAACCTCGGACTTTTCGGATCTGCTTTATCTTTCCGATTTCACCCGAATGTTCGCCGCCGACGACCATTGCAAGATTTCCGGTTTTGTAATCCAGGTGTTTAATGATCTTGTGGTCCTTGGTATCGAGAATTATCGTATCAAAAGTCTTGTAATCATTTGATCCAAGTACATTTGTACCATCATGCAGGTTGAGCTGCACATTCCCTTTTCTAATAATGGTTTTATTGTTTATCCTGCATAGCTTCCCGGCGTTTGCATCTTCTTTGAAGAGTTTGAACCTGTTCTTTGCATCGAGAAGAACCCTATAATATTCATTTGTAGCTGGTATTGATACAATATCAAAAAGACCCACCATGTGTTTATAATCGGTTCTTACTACACCATCTATGTAGATGTTCTTTTCATTAATTATCCTTTTAGCTTCCCTGGCATTGTTTGCGATCTTAAGGATGTCCCGTACTACCACAAGTAATGAAATACCGGTTTCCATTGAATGGGCTCCCGGATTTGCTCCAACTACCCAGTGATATGTTTTTCTGGTAATAGGCCACGATATGGGCGCTGCTACTCTTTTCTGATGTGTTGCCATTTAATCACCCAAGCGCTTTTCATCTTTTGTTTCTAATTTTGTTATCATTACGTTTGAAGGTTGTATAGGTCTTGGAACTTCTGTACCATCGGATTTTGTAACACTTACACCATCTACGGTAATTGTCATATTTGCAAGATTTACCACTGCTACCTTTCCTTCTTTGCCTTTATTGTCCCCGCGCAATACTTTGACAGTATCGCCTGCACGGACAGAAATACTTTTTATTTCATGTTTTTCACGAAGTTCAGGGCTTAACATCGCACCCATAAACTTATGTCTGATATGGAGAGGTGCCTGATACCTGGATTTTCTCTGTTTTCTTGGTTGTGTTGATACCATTTTTCTCACCTAAACAATTATCGAAGCTGCGGATGAGATTTTTGAATAACGTTCCGCTGCCTCCCTGGCTACAGGTCCTTTTATTTCCGTACCCTTGGGCACGCCTTCATCATCTACGATCACTACGGCATTATCTTCAAAAGAAACCCTCATTCCATCGGGGCGCCTGAATTCTTTTTTCTGGCGGATGATAACAGCTTTGAAAACCTGTTTTCTTGTTTCCGGGGTTCCTTTCTTAACGCTTACGATAAGAGTGTCCCCTACACCGCCGCGAGGATATCTGTTCCTGACACCGCGGTATTTCAATACCGATATGACTTCAACAATTCGCGCACCTGTATTATCAGCACATTCCATTCGAGCCGCTGTGTTTATGGCACGCGGTATTTTTGCCTTCATCCCTTTCATTTTAGCACCTCTATTATTACATAGGATTTTGTCTTACTCAAGGGGCGGCATTCAGCAATCGTTACTTTTGCTCCTTCCGGTGCATTCATGCAGGGGGGATTGTGAGCGTGTACTTTTGTTTTTCTTTTCTCGTATCGCTCATATTTTGCATTCTTTTTTACATATGTTCTTTGCACGACTACGGTCTTATCCATTTTATCGCTTACTACTACCCCACTTAAGACCTGCCCTCTGACAGGCAGGGTCCCATGAAATGGACAATTCGGATCTGCGCATTCTTTTGTTGGCGGTTGAACATCCAACCCAATATCACGTGTCATTTATATACCTCATCTATTTCCTGAATTTCTTCTTGAATTTTGTCTGGATTCTGTTTTCGGGTTGCGAGAGCAATAATCTTCCGTCGACTTTTAGTGTTAAAGGCAAGTAACGTTTGCCGTCAACCGACGGAACTGTGAATCTAAAAGATGAACCGAATTTCGGGATCTTTTTTTCCCGGACATCAGTTTTTATGGTCAAAACATTTTTTGTTTCGTCAACTATTCTTCCCTCTATTCCGATAAGGGATCTGTTTGTGCTGGACACTACTTTTGTATCAAGACCAATAAGTTCATGGTGTATGATATTTTGTGGTGTCATCTTCATTCCTTAGTTTTCTCCGTCTGGATGGTTTTGATCCTTGCGATGGTTCTTTTGATCTCTTTCATCTTTCCCGGACTTTCAGGAGCACCACCCGCTGAAGCGATAGCGCGTTCCCGGATCAACTCCATTAATATTTTGTCCAGTTCCTCCTGTCTCTCATCAGTATTCATATTCCGTATTTCATCACTTCTTAATATTGCCATACTACTCCTCCGTCTTATGGGTGCGTGATGCCGGGTGCCAGTAATCGTATTCCTGATGCTTATGTTCCAGTACATCAGCATGCATCCTTTCTTCTATATTGCCCTTATGGATTTCCTCCTCCGGGACAATTTCCTTTTTGATTTCAGGTTCCGGTTTTGTGATCTCTGGCCGTGCTTCAACTGGTGCAGCTTTTACGAGTTCTTTGATGCCTTCCGGTTTTTTTCCTGAAGGTGCAGCTTCCTGGGGAACTATAATATCTACGGTCTTGAATCTTCCCGGGAGTTTAACTGTGGGGCGGATTAGCCTTACACGGCAGCCGATTACTCCCAGTTTCTTTATCGCAATAGCAAAGCCCTTATCAACCAGTTCCATTGCAGGATTGCCTGCATGAAGCATATTGCCTGCCACGAATTTTTCAGTCCTCTTCCTGGGGCCTGTCAATTTGCCGGCAATATCAATTTCACATCCGAGAGCTCCTGATTCCATTATTCTTCTTAACATATTATGGCCGGCTTTCCTGAAGTATAGCCCGCGTTCAATAGCTCCTGCTAATCTTGATGCCATCATCTGGGCATTCAGTTCAGGGATCTTTACTTCCTGGACATCTATTTGCGGATTATCAACGCGGAAAACCGTTTCAAGGTCATGTGTAAGCTTGTGTATCGTTCTTCCGCCCTTTCCTATGATCATTCCGGGTTTTTCAGCAAAAATAGTCACCTGTGTACCCATAGGGGTCCTGTTGATATTCATGCCGCCATATCCCGCCCTTTCCAATTGTTTGGAAAAGTATTCTGCCATCTGGGTTTTGTCAAACCCGTTCTTGACGAATTTTTTTTCCACGCCCATTATTGCACCTCTGCTATCATTTCTACTGTAACTGTTTCCTGTTTTTTGGGCGTAGCTCTTCCCTGTGCCCTGGGGAACTGCCCCATATAAGAATGGCCTTTCTTTGTGGCTATATGCGTAATCCTCATTGTTCCGGAATCAAGCCCTTTATATGTAGCATTACTTTCTGCATTTTTAACTATACATAAGATTTCCTTTGCCGCCTTTTGAGGATACCTGCCACTGCACATCCCTCTCCTGTGAGGGATATTTCGTGTGTATCTCTTATAAGGAACGGCCTGTTTCAATGCAGCTACATTTTCAAGAAATTCTCGTGCGCTGTCAAGTTTCATGCCTTTTATGGCAGTGGCTATCTCATGTGCCTGTTTTCTTGAAATGTGAAGTTCTTTGCCCATCGCCTTTGATGTATTTTCAGGTGAGGGTTCAATAGAGAAATTTAATTTCATGTAAATCACTTCAATGGGACGAATTTGCTTGATTTTGTTGCACCGATACCTGCTGCGCCATGCGAAACCTTCCTTCTGGTAAGCACAAATTCACCAAAATAATGCCCCATCATTTCAGGAATAATATCTATCGGTACGAACTCTTTACCGCTATGGATAGCGATCTTCATACCAACCATTTCAGGAAGGACTATCATGTCCCTCAAATGCGTCCTGATATTCTGGTCCTTTATTTTGACTTTATGCAGTAATTTTTTATGATCCTCTGAAAATCCGCGCTGGATGGTGCGGCGCTGTCTTGACGGAACAAGCAGTGCGAATTCATCATAACTTAACTTTTTAAGGTCATCTACCGATTTCCCTCTAAATGTGAATTCACCCTTTCTCTTTGGTATTTTCGATGATTCTTTTCTTGCCATTTAACTCACCTCTTTCCTGTCCTTCTTGCGGCAATCGAGCCGACTTTTCTTCCAGGCGGCGTGCCCCTGGCTACTGTCTTTGGCCTTCCGGGATGCTGGCGTCCTCCGCCTCCGAACGGGTGGTCAACGACATTCATTGCTACACCCCTGCTTCTTGGCCATTTGCGTGCCCTGACCTTCATTCTGAAGAATTTCTTTCCGGCCTTGACAAAATGCTTCTCGGTACGTCCGCTTCCTGCGACAACACCGATGGTCGCCCTGCATTTGGGATTCAGCCATTTCATCTCCCCGCTTGGTAACTGAACTACGGTCTTGCCCACATCATGTGCAACAAGTATTCCGTACATGCCTGAGGCGCGGGCAAATTTTCCGCCGTCGCCAGGCTGTGACTCTACATTACAGATAGGCAAACCTTCCGGAATCTCTGCAAGTACCAGGGTATTGCCAGGTTCCACAGGGGCAGAGATGCCGCACTGTATGGTCTGGTTTACTTCTGTCCCTTCCGGGATAAGCATCAGGCGTTCCTCACCATTGCTGAATGAAATGCGGGCAATAGGAGCCGACCGTGCAGGATCATGCGTGATTTCAAGCACTTTTCCCGTTATTATTCCTTCTTGAACTTTCAGGTGCTCAAGGTTCGCTTTGAATTTATGAGATGGTGCTTTATATGTAGGAGAACCTTTTCCCCTACTTTGAGACATTATTCTTTTTCCCATTTTCTCACCTTAGAATATTCCTAGCCTTGATGCAAGTTCTGTCGCAGTGTCCGGGTCTTGGAAACTCACAATGGCTTTCTTTTTTCCTTTTGAGGTCATCATCATATTGACGCTTGCCACTTTTACTTTGAAAAGTGCCTCAATCTCTCTTTTCACATTTGTTCGACTGTCATTGATATCAACGATGAACTGGAGAACATTATTATTTTCCGCCATCATCGTTGCTTTTTCTGTGATGTAGGGATGCTGTATCATTGCATTTTCTCCTCGAGTTTTGAAATTGCCGACTCGGTATATACTGTCAGGCGTCCTGCATGAGTTCCAGGAGCCAGTAATTCTGCATTGAGCTGGTCATAAATAACTACATCGACACCTGCAAGATTGCGCGCTGCCTTAACTACACCCTTGTCTTCCGCCGTGACGATCAGAATACTTTTTGGCTGTTTATATCTCCTGCCCCGGAGTTTACCTTTGCCTGCGCGGACCCTGGTTTCTTTTGCCCTCAGGATATCGTCCCATAATTTAGCTGCTTCAAGGAATGATTTTACATCCTTTGTTTTGGTCAGGGCGCTAAAATCATCTGCTACTATTAATGGCAGTGATGCGGAGAACTGGTGTCCTCTCTTTTTTACAAGTTCAGCATTTCCGGTCGCTGCAAGCGCTGATCTTATGGCTTTCTTGCGCTCCTTATCATTGATCTTTTCAGTCCTGTCGGTTTCGGGTTTGGGAGGATGCGCCTGTCTTCCTTTGACAGCCTGCGGGATTCTTGCGGCCCTGCTTCCATTCATGATTCTGGCCACACGTGATACGCCTCTTCCGGGCCCCCATCCTTCTGCTGATGTCCTCATTCCCGCATACATGTGCGGGCCATAAGGTTGCATACGATTCGCCTGAGCCGCCAGTACTGCCTTCTTTATAAGATCAGGTCTGTATGGCTCATCGAAAAGTGTTGACGTAATTTTTTTCGTAGAATTTCCCGATAAATCGATTATATTCAAATCCATGAAATCACCCTTGCTTTGATTCAAGGCTTATGTATGTTATTTCAGGTGCCTGGCCCTTTATTTGTTTCTTCGGTCTGATAGCTGGTCGCATGCGGACCAATCTCTTAACGGGTCCTGGTACGCTTCCCTTTATTATTACATAATCATTTCTGACAATACCGTAATTTAAGAATCCGCCTTCAGGGGTAACATTTTTCCCATCTTTACCCATTTGCATGATCCTCTTGTTAAATTCGGTTCTCTGATGATATCCTGTTTGTCCGAGTTGCGGAACTCTCCAGCTTACATGCGATGGATGCCATGCACCAAGAGTACCGATTTCCCTGACGCTTCCTGCTCTTGAATGTTTATTTTTCTGGAGCTGGATCCCCCAGCGTTTTACTGGCCCCTGAACTCCCTTTCCGATTGTAATCCCAACAAGATCTATTACATCACCGTTATTGAATACATCGCTGATACTGATGTTTTTCCCGAGAAGACCTTTGGCATACTGGAAACGGGCCATAATATCAGTCCCGCCGATATTGTTCTCCATGATCTCCGGCTTTTTCTTTGGTATTCCTGTGACCTTTTCAGGCATTGTGTACATTACTACCCTCAAATCCTTGGCTATGCCGTCTTTTATAAGCTGTTCGATCCTGGCAATAGCTGCTGGCAGGTCGTGTTTCTTGGGTACCGGTATTGCGCGGTTAAGTTCTTTATCAAGCTCTGTTGTCCATGCTTCTGCGATAGCACTTGAACCATAAGTGGTATTTTTATATAGCCTGATAGCTGCAACTTTCATTGCAGGGACTTCCATAATGGTCACCGGTACTGAAATCTCCATCCCGTTTGTTAAACTGTTGGGGATTTCGTCTCTCATTATGAGATGAGTCATACCGGCTTTGTATCCTGCAAATCCTAAAAGCTTTGGCTCCTTTTGTACAGGCCATGCTCTTACACGAGGTACTTCGCTTCTTGCTCTAACGCGCGGACTGAATCCAATAGAACCGCGTCTTGGTCTGTGCGGATGTGACATTTTTTCCTCCTTTTCGATAATATATAAATTAATACGTAGGAATATTTTTACGGCAAGTGCAAACCTTAAAAAGGTTTTGCAAATATGTCTTCACAAATAGATTTTGACTTACACGCTTTTTTACGGGCATACGATAACCGCATTGGCCCTGGCAATTCATCAAATCCGACTTTGATCGACTTCAACTTGCGTAATCTATACGCATCGTACTTTCCTCCATAGAGGAATAAGAAGTATATAATGCTTTGGGGAGAAAAAATGAAAATAACGTTATTCTGCAGGCCGGCATTCCATATTCCTGGACTTGAGATAAAGCTTTTTATACCTTTTAGACTATCTACGCACTACCTGCACCGATGGTCTAGTGGCTATGACTTTAGCCTTCCAAGCTAATAACTCGGGTTCAAATCCCGATCGGTGCATCTTGTTTTTTTGATTTTCGGCCATCTATTATAACCAATAATCGGATCATTTGATCTGAATAATTTTATGAATTCGATCTCCTTTTGATAAACTTCCTCAATGGATGCCGCATGGGAATCATATGGAGGTAAAGCCACTCCCAGACCATTGGCTTTTTTCCTGGCCACAAATAATAATATGTGATCCCGGCATATATATCTATACACGCAGATAAATTACTGTAATAATGATAATTACCATATGGAGACGTTTATATAACCCACATTCCGTACCCTTTACTTTTACAAGTTTTATTTTAAGTATATAGCCACGGTATTTTGGAGACTTTTTATTATCTTCTGTTTTGAGAAACCACAGAGAGCACAGAGTACACAGAGAAAAGAGTCAACGCTCTGTGCTCTCTGTGGACTCTGTGGTTGATTTTCCATGCGATTAACCATTTTTCCAGAATGAATGAAAAATCTCGCATTTTGATTTCAAATTTTTGGTTTATATGTACTTGGATAAGATATTAATTATAAAATGTTAAAAAAAAGGTGTATTTTCGCATTTTTTATAAAACATATATAAAGATATATACGATGTTAAATTTTAAAACCATGCGCAGTAAAATTATTTTGTACCTCCGAACAAGGGTACGGAATAAGGGATATGCCATCGCTTGCTAAGGTTTTTCTTAACAGCCTGTTTGCAGATATGGCACGTTTGGGATAGTTTCGTTGTCTGTGTAGGAAATTCAAATAAGTAGCCACCAGCATTTTCAGCTTTTATTTTGAGGCTATTCATGAACATGGAAGGAGCACGCATATTAATTGACCTGCCGTATCGCTTTTGCCAGCCTTTATAAGATACGTTTTCAGTCTGGATTCGTGTGCCCATTGCTATTATTTCGTTTATGTCTTTTCCGTGAAGGGATTTTCGATGTGCAGCTAAGATTCTATCAAGTTTTCGTTGTAGCTTTCGTTTCTTTTTCTGATCAGGCATTAACTCAAAGATGGGGGCTTGCAGCCGTAATGGCCGAAAACGATAATATCGATGCGATAGCTATACAATAAAGGTGGCAACTCTCCCATATTATTGACCTTTGTTAAACTTTAATACTGCATAGTACTATCCTGAATAATAAATAAAAGGAGTTTTTACTATAACTACGGATATTACTATCGGGATCGGTCATTATTACTCAAGAACACCGGGTATCGGGGGCATTATACGGCAGGAAATCCAGGATTTCTGCGTCGAGGAACTGACCAATAGGATCGAGACCGCAAACGGGCAATACCTTATTGCACAGCTCACAAAGACCAACTGGGATATCCATCATCTTGTGCGCGACCTTGCACGCATATTGAGAATAAGCCAGAACAGGTTCGGATGGGCAGGAACGAAAGACAAGCGCGCTATTACGAAACAGAAAATTAGTGTATGGGATATCACACAGGATGATCTTGCACGTGTGCATTTAAAGGATATCGAATTTAAGGCGATAGGGCGCTCAAATAAGAAAGTCAGTCTTGGTGACCTCTGGGGAAATCGCTTCAGGATCACAATAAGGAACATCGAACTTCTGCCAGATGATGTATCACAGCGAGTAAAATCCATAACTGATGAACTTGCAAAAGGCATTCCCAATTTTTTTGGCGTACAGAGGTTTGGCGAGAACAGACCTGTTACGCATGTGGTTGGCGAAGAGATACTCCGGGGAGATATCAAAAAAGCGGCTATAACATATATTGCAAAAGCATATCCTGAGGAAAATGAGGAAATAAGAAAAGTGCGCCAGTTCGTATATGATACAGGAGATTTCAAGGAAGGAGTGAAAATATATCCTCTTCATCTGCAATTCGAAAGGGCTATGATGAGCCACCTGATAGCCCATCCTGATGATCATGCCGGGGCTTTCAGGGCATTATCACCAAAATTGATGGCAATGTTCCTGCATGCATACCAGTCATATATTTTCAACCTTATATTGAGCCGCCGTATCGAATACGGCATGTCGATACACGAAGCTTATGACGGGGATATCGTATGTTTTAAGAACGAGATGGGGCTGCCTGATACGTCAAGACTTCAGAAAGTGACCCCGGACAACCTTGATGGTATAAATAACCTCATCGACAGGGGCCGGGCATTTGTGACAGCGCCTCTTGTGGGATATGAAACCCGGTTCGCGCAAGGACAGGCCGGGGAAATAGAACAAGCGGTAGTTAAAGAATTAAACATTGACCTTGAAGGTTTTAAGGTTCCTGACATGCCTGAATTAGCATCGAAAGGGCTTCGAAGGGAGATAATATTGCCTTTTAAGCCGGAATTCAGTGTTGATGATGATGATAAAAATGAAGGAAAGACTAAAGTGACGCTGGGTTTTTCCCTGCAAAAAGGAAGTTATGCTACAATCGTATTGAGGGAGTATATGAAGATCACTTAGCCATTATTTTCCTGCACATATCATCACACTCCAGTATATATTCTTGTGAATTTTAATCGTAACTGAAATCCCTTGACAAATTTTATATGATACTTGAAAAAATTATGAACAAAAGTCCGAATTACATTGGTAAAAAACAGGGGGAAAGAGCATGAACCCATTATTAAGATTATTGGCAATAATGATTTCAGTTTTCCTGCTTGGATTTTTTCTTGAGGAAGTGATTTCAACAGAATTAAATGACCCCCAATCACTGGAAGAGAGGTTGGAGATAATATCTGAATTATTCTCTGTTTTCGTTGCTTTTTCAATTTTTACCATAACGTGGTATGCATATAATAAAAGCAGGGATAACCATTCTCTTTTTTTGGGTACAACTTTTCTTATTACAGGACTATTGATTCTGTTTCATTTGCTTTCCTATCCTTTCATGCCTGATTTTATCAGCCCCAACTCATCTTATAAAGCAGCCATTTTTTTTATATATTCCCGATTCATCCTTGCCTTTTTACTTCTTGCAAGTGTATATGTGCATAAGGATTCACTTCCTAACCTGATCAACAAATATTTCCTGTCTTTGTTTACAATAGCAATAATATTAGTCTCCCTGACATCTGTGCTAATTCATGAAGATTTTCTCTATGCAATATATAATACTTATCACAATGTAATCATTGTATTCTTATTACTAGTAATTACAATTATCATGTTAATTGCAGGTTATCTTTATGCAAAAATGGCCAAAGAAACAGGGCAGGATAACCTTCTTTTATTAACATATGGTTCCATCGTGGTGCTTTTCGGTAATCTTGTATACTTCTCCTTTGAATTCTCAGGGCATTTTCTTATTATCGCCGGCTTTTTCTATTTTTATCTTTCCATGTATAGATCCTCTGTAGAACTACCTTATGAAAAATTGGCCATGGCAGAAGAAAAGCTTCGTAAAGGAGTTGAGAATAAGTACCGTACTCTATTCGATAATGCAAATGATGCAATAATAACAACGGATCTTGAATATTTGGTCACCTCATGGAACAGTAGCGCTTCGAAACTTTTTGGATGGGAAGCGCCTGAAGTAATGGGAAAGAAACTTCCCAGTCTTATAGTTCCATTAAATTTGCAGATCCAGGGAGAGGGAATCATTCGTGATACCAGAGATGGCAAATCCATTTTCGGGCTGGAAACAGAGAAAATCCGTAAGGATGGCAGTATAATTTTTGTGAGTTTAACAACATCTCAATTGTTAGATTCAAATCATAATTTGGCGGGTCTGTCTTTTATAATCCGTGATATCAGCGAACAAAAGCGAGCTGAAAAGACAATAGAAGGAAGTTTGAAACGGCTCGAAGAAGAAAAAGCCAAAACAGAAAGTATTATTGCTGCAATCGGAGATGGGATCAGCATCCAGGATACTGATTTTAAGGTATTGTACCAGAATAAGATCCATCAGGATATTGTGGGAGACCAAAAAGGCAGGTATTGTTACAGAGAATATGAACATAGGGATCATATCTGTGAGGGTTGTCCTGTGGAAATGTCTTTTAAGGATAATAAAATACATACTGCAGAAAGGATTGTAATCCAGGGGGAACAGAAAATATACTTTGAAATAACAGCGTCCCCCTTAAGGGATTCAACAGGTAATATTATTGCAGGTATTGAAGTTGCGAGAAATATCACTGAACGGAAGAAGGCTGAGTTGGAATACAAAACGATACTCAAAACTGCCATGGATGGTTTTTTCATTACCGATCTTAAAGGGGATATTCTGGACGTCAATGATTCCTATTGCTCTTTAATAGGTTATAGCCGCGACGAATTGCTTAAGTTGAACCTGAAGGATATCGATGTAATAGATACAGAGGAGGTCATTGCCCAACGCATTGAGCGAATCTCAAAATTTGGCTGGGATCGCTTCGAAACCAGTCACAAATGTAAGGATGGCAGGATTGTTAAAATTGAAGCCAGTATCAATTATATGGGAGGAAGCGGAAAATTCTATGTTTTTATGCGGGATATCACAGAGCGCAAGATGGTTGAGGAACAAATCAAGACATCTTTGCGGGAAAAAGAAGTGCTTTTGCAGGAGATTCACCATCGTGTCAAGAACAATATGCAAATCGTTTCCAGTCTTCTGGATCATCAAACCCAGTTCATTAAAGACGAAAAAGTGATTGAAATATTTACAGATAGCCAGAACCGGATAGCATCTATGGCACTTGTGCATGAAAAACTATATCAATCAAAAGACCTGGCAAAAATTGACTTCTATGATTACATCAATGATCTGGCAGCTAACCTTTTTCAGTCTTATGCAAAAAATTCCGGGAAAATCAAATTTAACTTAGGTATCGAAAACATTCAATTGGATATTGATCTTGCCATTCCGTGCGGATTGATAATCAATGAGCTGGTCACAAATTCTTTAAAATATGCCTTTCCAGCAGGCAGAGAAGGGGAAATTAAGATAGTGTTTCGCAAAACAGATGAAAATATGCTTGAACTTGTGATAAGTGATAATGGCATTGCCATACCTTTCGATCTGGATTTTAGAAAAACCGGGTCATTGGGTTTACATCTTGTCACAATACTGGCAGAAAACCAGCTTCATGGCCAAATCAATCTAAATCGAAATAAAGGAACAGAATTTACAATTCAATTCAAAGGGATAAAATGAAACAAATATTGATCGTTGAAGATGAAATCATTATTGCTGAAGGCTTACAAAGAAAATTGCAGAAGATGGGGTATGATGTTCCAGTAATAGTATCTTCCGGGGAAGATACTATTAGAATGATAAAAGAAAATCATCCTGACCTTGTGCTGATGGATATTGTAATACATGGCAAAATGGACGGGATTGAAACCGCAGGACAAATACATAATCTTTTTGATGTTCCGATCGTGTACCTCACTGCTTTTGCTGATGAAAAAACACTCGAACGTGCAAAAATTACAGAACCGTTCGGATATTTAATTAAGCCATACAAAGATAGAGAATTACAAATAACCATTGAGATCGCTCTCTATAAACATGAAATGGAAGGAAGGTTAAAACAGAGTGAAAGAAGTTTGCGGGAAAAAAACCAATGGCTTTCAGCAGTGATTGAAAGCATAGGTGATGCTGTGATCGCTACTGACCCTGAAGGGACAATAAGACTTATGAACCCGATCGCTGAGGCATTGACAGGCTGGAAACAAAACGAAGCTTTGGAAAAACCTCTGACAGGTATCTTCAATATTATTAGCGAAGATACTGACAAGAAAGTCGAAAATCCTGTAACAAAGGCAATCCGAGAAGAAAAATTCTATGGTCTTGCCGATAATACAATATTGGTGACAAAGGAAGGTATAAAAATTCCTGTTGATATTGTTGGTTCAACAATCAAGATCGATGGAGATAGAATCATTGGTATTGTATTGATTTTTTGCGATATTTTTGAACGCAAAAGGATTTATGAAGCGATGAAAAATTGAGGAGAAACGATGCGCGATTACACACTTGGTATCAAAGAACTGGATTATGAAATCGAGGGCATAAGAAAAGGTTCGAACATTATGTTGATCGGCCCTCCCATGAGTGGAAAGGAGTTGATCCTTAATCTGATTATGTATCATGGTGCAGCCATAAATGGTAATGCAGTAATAACGGTATCCACCCGGGAATCAGCCCCTCATATTTTGGAATGGTTCATAGAAAATAATTTGAATTTGCCTTTGGACCGGATCGGCATAATCGACTGCGTAAGCAAAACCCTTGGTAGTACGCTAAAAGAGAATGAAAATATTAGAATAGCAAGCAGTCCGGTTGACCTGACTGGAATTGGAGTGAAAATCGGTTATTACTTCGAAGAATTCATAACGAAAAAGAAGATCCCGAAAACCCAGCTCCATATAAATTCACTTTCAACCATTTTAATGTATTCAAATATCCAGACAGTTTTCAGGTTCCTCCATGTTTTTACAGGTCGGATAAGATCAACCGGGGGTCTGGGAATATATATGATGGAAAGCGGTTTACACGATGAACAGGCAATAGCGACATTAAAGCAACTTTTTGACGGCGTAATAGAAATTAGAACCGAAAGTGATAAGAATCTTATACGGGTGGCGGGCCTGTCGTCAAAACCTACTTCATGGTTTGAATATGAGATAGAAAATGCAAACCTGAAGATGGTGGAAAGAAAATAGAACTGGGAGTGTAACGAATTTTATTATTTTCATAAGAAATTATCTTCCATTATTCCAGCATCTTCCGGAACATCTTCCTGACAATTATCCTTTTCAGTATGAAATAATCCTGTGTGGCAGCGATTACAGCTTGCTTTTCCAACTTGAGAGCATGATCAAAAGCCAAATCAAAAACATAATATCCAACCATCATCATTCAGAAATTAACCGGAGAAAATCATGAAGATCAAACGATTTCAAAAATGGCATTTAACGTTTAAAGTCTTTCCTGTAGTATTATTAATTATTATTTTGAAATTTCTTGCCCATCAATTCAACCTGGAGTTCATTTCCTTAAATCCACTATTCACAGGAATTGTTACTGCCAATATATTCCTGCTTGGATTTCTTATCGCTGGTGTTCTGTCCGATTATAAAGAGAGTGAAAAATTACCGGGAGATATGGCAACAAGCATTGAAACGATCATTGACGAATGTTTGATCATCCATAAGAACAAGAAAGCAAAACCGGCGCTTGAATGTTTGGGGCATACCCTGGAAGTCACAAACTCCATTATAAAATGGTTCCATAAGAAAGAACGTACAAGAACCTTAATGGATAAACTTTCAACATTCAATGATTTCTTCCTTGCTTTTGAGTCTTTAACACAGGCGAATTTTATCGCCAGGTTGAAACAGGAACAGAGCGCTATCCGGCGTATTTTGATACGGATCCATACCGTCCGTGAAACTTCTTTTGTTTCAAGCGGGTATGCAATTGCAGAAGCAATTGCCATAATTCTTGCTATCGGGCTAATATTTGTCAAGATAGATCCTTTTTATGAGGCCCTCTTTTTTGTGGGCGCCATCACGTTTTTACAGGTATATATGATCCTGCTGATCAAAGATCTTGATAATCCATTCGAATATTTTGGTGGGGGACCGGACGAGATCTCTTTAAAGCCCCTTGAGGACCTGAAACTTCGGATCGAAGAAAAGATCGGGTCAACAATGATTGAAAATGCGTCAAAGATTTATTAATTTATTCCGGTGAAATGGCTCTTCGCAAGGAAAATCAACCACAGAGTCCATAGAGAGCACAGAGCTTTGACGCTTTTCTCTGTGTACTCCGTGAACTCTGTGGTATTCAAACCTGAAGGTCATTGGTTATATCATAATTTTTTTTAGACAGGATCGACAGGATTTACAGGATTTTCCACAAAAATCGTATCCTGTTGATCCTGTAAATCCTGTCAAAGGTCTCAATTTGTTAAACACTATTAGTCAACTTCACTTTTATTCAACAACAAAAATTGAAACGATCACGTTATTACCGAAAGGTTAAATAAAGAATGATTATCTATATA
>Ga0172443_1050_pt1 | contig 32461 bp, 28 predicted proteins | sample MayberryNE_Catta_6_FD_114741 | JGI IMG/M metagenome (GOLD analysis project Ga0172443, IMG submission 114741) | reverse complement strand
TTCCCGAGGGCAATTGCAGCGATTCCCCAGTGTTCAACTTTTATTATGATAACATTTTTGCCAGCATGGATACTTCATCCCAGCTTACAAGGTAGCATTTGAATGTATCAGGGGCTTTAACATAGTATTGTTGATAGGTTATTATAATTGATATTCTTTCCTGAGAGTGTAGAATCCTGAAAGGAAAACAAATAAATATTCCCGTCGCATTAATATCTATTGAGAAGCGGGGCTGATATATAAAAAAGAGAGATTCCCAACGATGATCCCAAAAGAAATATTTTTCACAAAAGGAGTAGGAGTACATAAAGACAGGCTTACTTCATTTGAGCTTGCATTGAGGGAAGCAGGTGTTGAGAAATGTAACCTTGTTTCAGTATCAAGCATCTTGCCTCCAAATTGCAGGATAATTCCAAAAGAGGAGGGATTAAAGCATTTAAACCCGGGCCAGATAACATTCTGCGTAATTGCAAGGAATGAAACCAATGAGCCTAATCGATTAATGGCTGCAGCGATTGGGGTTGCTATTCCGAAAGATACCAGTGTTTATGGATATCTATCCGAGCATCATTCGTTCGGAGAAATTGTAAAAAAGGCAGGGGAATATGCGGAAGACCTTGCAGCCACGATGCTTGCAACAACCCTGGGTATTGAATTCGATATAAACAGGGCATGGGATGAGAGAAAACAGATATACAAGGCAAGCGGCCATATATTCAAGACCTCTAATATCTGCCAGTCAGCCGAGGGGAATAAAGATGGATTATGGACTACCGTATTTGCTGCTGCAGTATTGATTGAATAAGAAATAGTATTTTTGCATGAATGATGCAAATATATCTTTTAGTGCTAACATCGTTTTGAAGGTTTGTTGATTAAAGGCAAATTGAGACAGAAAACTGATAATGAAAAATCCATGAAAATCAATCCGAACCTGAGTCATCCGTGTTCGATTTGTCATTGACGTTTCAAAGAGCAATGCAGAGATTGAACAAGTTAAATTCTTAACCGATGACTATGAGCGGTGTGCATGATGCTTTAGGTTAAAATTGCCACCATAAGCGGATATCGTTCCACGCCAAACTTTTTTATAGCCCCATATAAAACAAACATTTATATGATGTGGTATAGAATTTTCTATTGGGGGCTTAAATGAAATTTGGTTACATATACACAAAATATCTGGAAGGAATATATTCTGTTCAAGGAGGCATGCTATGATGTTGATCGGCTTATCAATAGAACCACTGAAAAATTCGGGAGGCTTGACATACTTGTTAACAATGCGGGAATCTACAGATCACATCTTGCCCATGAAACGAGCGAGGAAGAATGGGACGTGGTAATCCATGTAAATCTGAAATGGGCTTTTCTCTGCTCAAAGCGAGTCATAACCGAGATGCTAATAAACGAAAATGATGTAATAAAGGGCAGGATTATCAACATAGCCTCTATCGCCGGAATCGTGGGCTTCGCGGCTAGTCTCACTTATTGCGCATCAAAAGGAGGAGTGATCCTCCTGACAAAAGAGATGGCGCTGGATTACGCCCCCTCATATTAATATCAATGCTATTTGCCTGGGGGTGGTCGAGACCCCTATGACCTCGGAGTTGCTAAGAGATGAGAGTGCAAGAAAGAATCTCATGTCTGCGACTCTGGTAGGAAGAGCAGGAAGACCTGAGGATATCGCAGGTGCAGGAGTGTTTCTTGCCTCTGCTGATGCAGATTTCATCACTGGTGCCTCGCTTATCGTTGATGGACGATAAAATAATCGCTTTCTCTTGAAACTTTATCAGAATCTTTTTTCGATGGAAGCAACGTGACCTTGAAATCCCTCAGCCTCAGCCAATCTGACAATAGTATCCTTCAAATTTTTTAGCCCGAATTCGTTTATTATTTGCACACAGGATTTCTTGATAAAATGGTCTACGTTCAAGCCCGAAACCATCCTCGCATATCCTCCTGTTGGAAGTACATGGTTAGTACCAGAAGCATAATCACCTGCAGCAGCAGGTGCATATTTGCCTAGGGATATAGAACCAGCATGCTGTATTTTTTCCAGAACACTTAATGGATCAGCTACCATTATTTCCAAATGCTCTGGAGCAAGCTTATTTGACATAACTATGCATTCATCCATGTGGCTTGCTATAAGAATTGCAGAATGTTCTAACGATTTTTCAATAATATCCCTTCTTGGCAAAATTTTTGACTGAAGCTCAAGTTCTTTTTCAACTTCCTCCGCAAGCTGGGGAGAAGTTGTGATCAGAATAGCTGTAGCTTTGGGGTCATGCTCGACCTGCGCTATCATATCTGCCGCGATCCAACCTGCCTCTTGGCTTTCGTCAGCAAGAACAACTACTTCTGAAGGGCCTGCCGGAAAATCTATCTCGACTGTGTTCCTGACAAGCATCTTTGCTGCTGTAACATAAATGCTTCCGGGCCCCACTATCTTATCCACCGATGGTATGGTCTCTCTTCCAAAAGCCATGGCTGCAATCGCCTGCGGCCCGCCCACTTTGAATATTCTGTCCGCCCCTGCCATATCTGCAGCTATCAGGGTAAGCGGGTTAATTTTACCATCTTTATTCGGAGGCGTACATACTATTACTTCCATAACCCCGGCTACTTTTGCCGGAATTACAGTCATCAGGGCAGTGGAAGGATAAGCTATAGTTCCGCCCGGCACATAGACGCCCACACTTGCGATAGGGGTTACTTTGTACCCGAGGGTAAGACCAGGCTCAACTTCTGTAAGCGAAAGACCGGCTTCTACCTGGCCGCCATGATAGGCTGCTATATTTGCGGCAGCATTTTCCAGAGCTTCAATAAGTTCTGGTTCTACCTCTTCGTATGCATTTTCTATCTCGATATCTTCAACTTCAATATCAACTAAATCTGCTCCGTCGAATTCTCTTGTGAATTTTTTTACAGCATCATCGCCTTCTTTTTTAACCTCATTTATTATTACGCTCACATCATCCATCACTTTAAAAAATTCCACTTCTCTTAGCATGATATGTTCCATATCTTCCTGGGTAAGTTCAGAAATTTTTTTGTACAGCATGAAAAACACCCCTATAGAAAATTATCCTTCAAGCTGATAATCTTAATGGAAGCTGTTAAAAATAGCCTCACGCAGTTGTTAAACAATCTCATGATCCTGGAGGATATACAGTATAATTTCTCCATGGTTAAAAAGAAGGCGATATATCTGCGGAAACTGTTTATAGATTTCTTTTATTGCAGCCTTTCCGCTAAAAAAATTCTCAAAATCCCTGGCTCTACCTATCATTAACACATCTATCCACCCACCTTTGCCCTTACATTTATTTGCCTTCACAACATAACCAGCAGCTTCAATTCTTTCCAGATATGATACTAGATGGTTATCTTCTATTCTTATTTTTGTTTTACCATTGATGAAGGCAATCTCTTTCATTTACTCCTCACTTTACCCCATACTTTCCCCTTAAAGGAATGTATAGCACTTCACAGATAACCTTTCTTATGATACGTTTTTCGCTCTTTTCAAGCAAGATAAGATTCTGAATCCCATGTTCTATCACAGGTGCAATTAGCTTCCCACCTATCTTGAGCTTTCTATCAAAGGAGGAGGAATCTCGATGCATGCTGCAGTGATACAGATCCTGTCATATGGAGACATCTCTGGATACCCAGGATCTCCGTCATCTATCACAAGGATAATATCCCTGTAACCTAAATTTTCAAGATTTTTTCCAGCAAATTCAAAGGTCAATTGGTCGATTTCAATGGTTACAACAAAACCTTCATGTCCAACGATTTCCCTTGCCAGGGCAGTGCCGCAGCCAGATCCAAGACCAACTTCGAGAAATTTATGGCCCTTATCCAGCCCAAGGGGCTCATAAAAGAGAGGATAACTGTGCGGGCACGAAATGGTCGCCTTCTCGCCAGGCAGGGGAAGAGGGACTTTCAAGATAGGTATAATCTCTGTAAAGAGGAATTATGAATTCTTCTCTCGGAACCTTCAGCATTGCATCCTTTATACGTTCTGACCTGAGAAAGCCCTGACTAATGAGCCACTTCCCTTTCTCCTCCCTTTATTTTTTAGATTCTTCTTTGCTTTTAGCAGGTTCTTTTGGCAGTGGGATTATCCAGCCTTGCATTTTGCCTTGGTTGCTATTTACCCCTATCGATAAGCAGACTGCTCTATGATGATGTATTATCTCTTTGGTTTATGTTTCTGGTAGCATTCCTGACAGTATACCGGTCTGTCGCCGGATGGCTTGAAAGGTACTTCAGTTTCCTTACCACAGTCTGCACAAGTTGCTTTGTGCATCTCTCTCGGACCGCTCGGTCTAAAGCCACCTCTTTTTTCGCGGAAGCCGCCTCTTCTTTCATCGCTCATATGTTAATCTCCTGTTTTGGTTCTTCTCAGCAAGGGTTGCGATTGCGATTCTGCAAGTTCCGCTCGGTTTTGATCGTGAACTGATCTCCGACCTTTGTGCCGGGGACAGAAATCACAAGCCCTGTATGCTTAAAAGGGATTCAAGCCCGGGCGGGAACCAAATCCATAGTTGTTCCGCACACAGTTTTACCTGTGTTTGGTATTTCTATATCATTTAAGCCATGGGGTTTCCATGAGCCCAAAAATGATGATCACCCGGTTTACTCTCCATTTTATTTGTATAACATTAATGGCATTTATAAATTTTGGTTATCAGAACAGATACCTCATATAAACTATTTGGATATGGCAAAGCCTGAGACTCAAAAGCCAAATTTTATAGGACTGCAGGCTAATCTAGGAATAGGGAGCGGAGATCAAATGCCTTATAGATTTCTTGAGGACATTGCAACCGGGGATGCAGCCTTTGAAGCCGAGAGCAGAACCTTAGAAGAACTTTTTAGAGAGGCAGCCATTGCTACTTTTGAGGTGATGGTTGACACGAAAGGGGTGGAGCCGCAGATAACCAGGGAAGTTGAGCTGAAAAATGAGTCCGTCGATGGTCTTCTCTTTGACTGGCTCTCAGAGCTGGTTTATCTGAAGGACGCTGAAGCAGTTCTCTTTTGCAAATTTAATGTAAACATCAAAAAAAATGATTCATATAAGCTAAAGGCTAGGGTCTCAGGCGAGAATATCAACCAACAAAAACACAGCCTCAGGTCAGATGTGAAGGCTGTTACCTTTCATATGTTCGAAGTTAAAAAAACAAGGGAAAACTGGACTGCCAGGGTCATCCTGGATATATAGAGGGATTAGTATGGAGATAAGAAAGATATCTGATTACATCTGGGAGATACCTGCTACTGCGAAGGAGGGTATGCTTGTACCAGCCAGAATATATGCCACTAAAAAGCTTCTTGGCGAGATGGATAAAGGGGTATTCGAGCAGGTTACAAATGTGGCTTGTCTTCCTGGGATACAAAAATACTCATACTGTATGCCTGACGGTCACTGGGGATACGGCTTCCCAATAGGCGGGGTTGCTGCCTTCTCCAGAGAGAATGGAGTAATATCTCCTGGCGGGATAGGTTTTGATATCAACTGCGGGATGAGGCTTATCCGAACAGACCTGACTCTCAGCGAGGTCAAACCCAGGATAAGGGAGCTGGTTGACATGTTATTCAAAACCGTGCCTGCAGGAGTGGGAAGCAAGGGATTGGTGAAGCTCTCGGTTGAAGAATTCAAGAGGGTGATGATTCACGGAGTAGACTGGTGTATCGAGAAAGGATACGGCTGGGAGCACGACAAGGAAAGAATAGAAGAATACGGCTGCATACCCGGCGCCGACCCTTCCAAAGTTAGCGAGAAAGCCATAAGCCGTGGAATTTCCCAGCTTGGCACACTTGGCTCAGGGAACCACTATCTTGAGATACAGGTTGCTACGCCTAATAAGATATTTGATAAAGATGTGGCCGAAGCATTCGGAATTTTCGAAAACCAGATTCTCGTAATGGTTCACTGCGGCTCCCGGGGCTTTGGACATCAGGTTGCAACAGATTACCTGAAGATCTTTGATACTGCTATGAGAAAATACGGTATTGTGGTCAGGGACAGGGAGCTTGCCTGCGCCCCGTTCAATTCTCCTGAGGGGCAGGACTACTACAAGGCTATGGCCTGCGCTGCAAACGTAGCTTTTGCAAACCGACAGGTGATAGTCCACAGGGTCAGGGAGAGCTTCAGCGAGGTTTTTAGAAGAGAACCAGATGAATTAGGAATGGATATAATATACGATGTAGCTCACAATGTTGCGAAGATCGAGACCCATGAGGTGGATGGGGAAGAGAAAGAACTCCTTGTCCATAGAAAAGGTTCAACACGATGCTTTGGACCTGGAAGAAAGGAGATACCTGAAATATACAGGAAAATAGGCCAGCCGGTAATAGTTGGAGGTTCGATGGAGACAGGTTCGTATCTCCTCGTTGGAACGGAGAAGGCTATGAAGGAAACCTTTGGCTCCACAATGCACGGCTCAGGCAGAACCATGTCAAGAACTGCGGCGAAGAAAAAGGTTATTGGAGCTGAACTTAAAAAGGAGATGGAGAGGGCGGGAATTATAGTGAGGGCGGTTTCCATGGCGGGTCTTGCCGAGGAAGCCGGGTTTGCCTACAAGGATATTTCAGAGGTTGTGGATACCATGGAGAGGGCAGGGATCTCAAGGAAGGTGGTCGGGCTCAGGCCGATTGGAAATATAAAAGGCTGATTTGTCCGTTTTTTACAGGTTTATCCCAAACCAGATTGTTCTAGAGCTATTTGGCCTCGATGATCATCTCACAGTATCTGCTGCCGCTGCACATGTTGGCATTTAATCTGTGGATGTACTTAGGATTGAGGTTCATGACAGACGATTTATTGAAGGTCATGCACGCTTTGAGAGCGACTGTTTCTGGATCTAAACCCATCTCTTTTGCCCTATTAAGCATAGGGCACGCAATCACCTTCCCCACTACTCTATCTTTTGTCTCTTCTACCATCTCGAACTTGAACTCCGGTCCGAAGAGTATCGTTCCAATAACTCCAAATGCCTCGTTGACTTCAATGGCATTATCTGAAGGCAAACCCAGTGCTTTTGCGAGGTTCTTCACCTCCTTTCCACCTTCAGCCCAGATAGACTTTTCAATCTCATCATACTTCTCTCCAAGGACTTTCCTGAGGTGCATATCATATATTAATGGCATAGAGCTTGCCGATTTAGCTGCAATCTCCCACCTCTTCTCTGCGGGAATATCTTCGATACTTATCATCTTTCTAACCTCCACATATTTTTGCTTAAGGCTCTTCTTAGCCCCAATAATATATGATTTTTGATCATACAAGTAACTTATGGCAGCATCATTCTGCGTCAGCTATTTAATCATCGACCGCATAACTTATCTGGGAGGCAAAGTTTTGAAAAAGAAAGTTAAGTTACTCAAGGATTTGATGACGAAGAGGGTGGTAATCATTCCATCAACGCTTTCAATCAGGGAGATTTCCAAGATTATGGCTAGGGAAGGGGTGTCAGGAGTTGCTGTAGAAAGTCCGGAGAGGGGTGCCATGGGAATAGTCGCTGAGTGTGATGTGCTGCGTCACTTTGGTAAACGGAACTGGGAGCTTCTAACAGCCGAGGAGATCATGACACCATATGTGGAGACTATAAGACCTGAGACAACCCTAGAGCAGGCCGCTGATGTGATGCAGAAGAAGCGAATCCACAGATTACTGGTGATGGGCAGGGATCTGAGTGAACCCCAGAAGCCAGTCGGCATAGTCAGCGCCAGTGATATTGTTAAGGAGATCGGAAAGGACAGTTTATAGCGGATTTTCCGGCTTTGTTAATTGTTAACCATTTCATTCACTCAGTCCGCTTTATCCATTCGCAAACTTTCGGCCATAGGTTCAAATTTGCTTCCTTACTCACCGAAAGACCAATGTGAGATGAAGGAAAGACGATTTCTTCATAACTCTTCCCTGAATAAACATCTTTTAGCGCTTTACCTGCCGCTAAAGGAACAATATGGTCATATTTTGCCAGTATGTTAAGTAGAGGGCAGCGGATTTTTCTCAGGTCGATGGTTTGGGAATTGATTCTCATTTTATTATTGATGAGCAAATTTCGCTGGTAGCAATTCTCAATGAATTGAATATACGTAGAGCCGGGTATCATTGGCGTATCAATGAACCATCTATTCATCCTTAAAGCATCACGCCACGACTCGTAAGTTGAAAACTCTTTATTAAATTCTGTGTTCATAGAGAAAAATGGAAGATAGTACATGAACAAGTTGCGGCCAAAAAGGAGAATAAACTCACCAGGCACGTTGCCGAAGAAGGATACTATGCTGCGAACGTCAAATATCTTTCCCCATAGTATCCTCGGATCATACCACCTGGAAAAATCCACAGGAGTTGCCAGTAGGATAAGCTTTTCCACCTTCTTTGGATGTAAAGAGGCGTACATGAGCGAAATTATGCCTCCGGTGCAATATCCCAAAACTGAAACTCGTTTAATCCTTCTTTCCTTGCGTATAAGATCCACCGCCCTGTCCAGATAACGTACATAATCAGAGAAGTATATTTTTCTTTGTTCCATTGCGGGATAGCCCCAATCAAACATATAAACTGAAAAATCATATTCACAGAACTTTCTTATGACGCTGACATCATCATTGAGATCAAGGATATAAGGTCTGTTTATTATATGTGGAACAATGAGTAAAATTCTCTTGCTATCCTTTTCCTTTACATATCGAAGAAGCCTAAAATTAAATATGCTATCCTCATCTACTACTTCACAGGGTGTTTTTCCCACAGCGGCAGGAGGAAAAATGCCCTCTAATTCATTGAAAAATTTGCTTCTCGTTATTTGGATATTATCCAGGTTAATAGTCATCATTTTCCCCCATCTATCAGAATTTAGCCTGATATCTCAATATACGTTTCTAGCATAAAAGAAGTTTTTGTGAAGCAAATTATGACAGAAATAATGTAAATAGAAGCAAAAAGGCATTAGAACACTCGCCTGAAGACCCGGAACATATTTATTCTTGGCCCAGAGATTATAAAATAGCAAAACGGAAAGAGGAAGAATTTCATGGAGATGGAGGTTAGAATGGACGATAAAGATATTGGCAAAAGAAGAGAGACCATAGAAATGCGGTGCCCGACGTGCGGGGGTAGAATGGTAGGCCACAAAGGGGTTTATCGATGCCCCGAGTGTGAAGAAAGCGAGGATACTGCCAGAAGATATTGATAGGAGGTTTAGAAAAAGAAAGGATAAAATGATGCCTTCATATCCGCTCAGTTGGTATTCTCTCAGGTCTATGGCCTGTCATGTAATTCACTTTCAGTTTCTTCAGCCTCTTTTCAACAGAGGGGTAGAGAATGAGTTCCTCTGCTTCGAATTTCTCAAATTCAGGATTAATTGCCTTTAATTTCTTTCTTAAAGCTGTGATATTTTCAGGTGAACTGAAGCTTATCATGCATGCAGGATGGACATTTACCCTGTATCTGGCGAGATGTTCAAGAGCTTTGAGTTGCAATTGAAACCCTTGCGCGCCTGTGAGTCTTGAAAACTCTTCCTCACAAATAAATGTATAGTCTTCCGGGATTAGTTTGAGTACCTGGATAAGATGTTCTTTGCAGATAGTTGGTTCATTTCCGCTTATCCTCAACTGGCGCAATTTCTTGCTTTTTGCTATAGCGATAAGTTTCCCTGCGACCTCTTCAGGAGAGTAGAATTTTCCACATACCTCCGATCTCGTGGTCACATTCCATGACCAGCAGAAGACGCATCTCAGGCAGCAGCCAACACAGTCCGCTGTTGCTATGCCGCCATAGAATCTTGAAGATCTGAAACGGTAGTATTTTCTCTGGTTATTTTTGCAAACAATATTTCTGGTGAGTTCTGACAACTTTATTGGATTGAACATAACTGGAAGTCCCAGCGAAGAATACAAAGATCCAAAAATTGTAGGCCGGTATCCACTTCATTTAAGCGACAAAATTTCCCAAAACGGCGTACTGGTCCAGCACATTCACACCCATGTTTTGAGCTCGTCATTTACTTCTTTCACTCTGCCAGGATTCCTCTTGAGAGTCCTGGCACCTTCATCCGTCAGGTTAGAGATTATGATATATTTTGCCACAATTTATACCTCCTAATTCCAATTATTCAAATGGGTTTTTCCTCCCTGCAATTCAAAGCATACCCCCTTATATCCTGCCATTTGTGAGCTTTTTATTAACCGAACGAACAATATACTGGATGTATGGACATAGAATATCTAAAGAAGGCAATGGACTTCACAACCGCAGAGAAAAAACTGATCTCAGGTTTTGACATACCTGCAGACGCATTTATCCCGTTTTTGCTCTCGTTAAGAGATGGCGGTGACTGGAGTTATTCGGTAGAAAACATAAAGACGGTAGCAGTGATGGACAAGACTACAGTTTACGATGACGAACAGAAATTGGGATATTCCCTTGAGGAGATTTACCTTTTCATAAACCCGGTTCTTAAAGAGGAAGAGGGAACTGTTCACAGGCTTGAAAAATGCGGGGATGAGCTGGTAAGAATGCTTGTTGGGCGTCCTTATAAGGTGAAGGTTGGAAGCGAGCGTATCATAAAAGCGACTGTTCATCCTCTTAAAAAAGAGATAAAAGTGGAAGAACTCGCACAAAAAGAACTTGTATTTGACGGTTCTACGGCGTATGACATAGCCCATGAGATGGAGCACCTGATGAAAAAAGAAATCAAAGGCGAGAGTTTATGGGAGTTTAAATTTATTTAAATGACCCACTTCACCCGTACCCCTTTTTCTATTTTCCGGATTTTTCCTATCGCATGCATATCATTTAACATTTCCATAAGATCTTTTTTTGATATGCTGATGTCGAAATTACTCTTAAGAGCTTTCCTTATCTCTCCATGAGTCATGGGTTTGATCAACGCCCTTTGAATAAAACCCGTCAGATCTTCATAAACAGCCCAGGGATATATTATCCATTTCCATTCGTCTTGCTTTTCTGCCCAGTAATCAGGGACAAATGATGAACAGGTCTTATAGTGCAACACTGAGCTTTTAACTTCTAAAGGATTCTTTCCCTTTACGTAATCCATAGTCACAGTAAAAGTGTCACCAGTATCCACAACATCATCCACAATCAGTATCTTCTTTCCAGAAATGTCTATTGGAAGAGGGAACTTTATTTTAGCTTTTCCAAGGGTAATTGCGGCGATTCCCCAGTGTTCTACTTTTATAGCTGCAAGGTCTTTTTGTAAAAGAAAATCACACACAATACGTGCTGGCACAAGTCCACCTCTAGCTATACCTATAACAAGGTCTGGCTTAAATCCTGAATTCTTTATTTTGAAAGCTGAAATTTTTGCCAGCCTATAGACTTCATCCCAGCTTACAAGGTAGCATTTGAATGTATCCGGGGGATTTTCCATCACAATATAGATAATACATCGTAATAGATATTCTTTCCTAAAGTGAAAAATAGGTGAAGAATAAAACACAAAGACATTTTATCCAATATAGAACAATTCGTTATTATGTTTTTGAGAGAGAAGGTGTTTGCAGGGGAAGGTAGGATCAAGGCTGATACTGTACTTAAGAATTGCAGAATTGTGAATGTCAACACAAAAGAGAGGATAAAAGGCGATATAGCAGTCAGGTCTGGTTTCATCACCGGTATAGGCGATGTGGAAGAACTGACAGGCGATAATACTAATATCCTTGATATAAAAAATGATTATGTATGCCCGGGACTGATCGATGGGCATGTGCATTTCGAGTCAAGCATGATAACTCTTTCTCAATTTGCAGAGCAATCTATTCTCCATGGGACAACTGGAATTGTAATCGATCCGCATGAGATAGCCAATATCCTGGGCATAAAAGGTATTAGACTTGTAATGAATGAAGCAAAACGGTTGCCGATCGATGTTTTTGTCACAATACCATCATGTGTGCCTTCAAGCCCGCTTGAAACTTCAGGTGCAAAGATCGGGCTGAAAGAAATTAAAAAGTTTCTGGATAAGAAATTCATTGTAGGCCTTGGTGAGGTAATGGATTACCCTGAAATCCTGCTCGGGAATCCTAAAAAACTTGGGATTATTGCTGCTGCCCTTGAGAGAAAACTCGTTGTGGATGGTCACTGTCCTGGTATGAGGGGCAGAGAATTGTTCGGATACATGAGTGCCGGCATCTCAAGTGACCATGAGTCAGTAACATACGATGAAGCACTCGAAAAGGCGCGTCTCGGTATGAAGATAATGCTTCGGGAAGGATCAGCTGCAAAAAGTCTTACAGATTTCATTCCCAAACTGGTTCACGATAGAATATCCCTTGAAAACTTTTTCTTCGCTACGGATGATAAACAACCTGCCGATCTTATTGAAGGTCACATGGACATAATCGTTCGAGCTGCAATCAAGCTTGGAATAGATCCAATTCAGGCAATTTCTATGGCCACTATCAATACGGCAAATCATTACAGGATAGACCAGCTTGTCGGTTCCATAAGCATTGGCCGAAGAGCGAATCTGATAATACTCGATGATTTGCAGGCTTTCAGGATCAAGAATGTGATAATACGCGGCGAGATAAACCCGAAAGTAAAAGTAACCAGATATCCTGGATATGTTTTCAAAACAGTCAAATATAAAAAATTAGAGCCAAATAATCTGAAAATCAAATCCAAGAATAAGATGGTTTCGGTTCACATCATAGAAATCGTGCCTGGCCAACTTATTACCAAAAGGAGTATTAAAGAATTAATAACTGAGGGACAGACCCTCATGCCAGATATTGACCGTGATATACTCGCCATCGCTGTCGTGGAACGTCACGGGAAGTCAGGAAACATAGGTAAGGGTTTTGTGCAGGGCTTTAATTTGAAAGAAGGCGCAATAGGGCAAAGTGTCGCACATGACTCGCATAATGTCATTCTTATAGGCACGAATTTTGAAGATATGGCACTCTGTGCGAATAAGATAAGGGAATTGCAAGGAGGAATAGTAATAGCTAAAGAGAGGATAATAGACTATCTTCATCTTCCTTTTGCAGGTATTCTCAGTATCGAAAGTGCATACGACGTGGATAAAAAATTAAAAGAACTACACAACATAGTTAAAAAGATGGGATGCAAACTTTATTCGCCTTTTATACAGATGTCATTCCTTTCGCTCCCGGTTATTCCGTCCCTCAAGATAACAGATAAAGGGCTTGTTGATGTGGATGCATTCAAAATAATCGAACCTATGCAAAACAAATGAAAATAAATTCTATATGCCTTTAGTTAATCTGAAGCTTCAACTCTGATCCTCTCTCCTTCTTTCAAGCCCTATAGATGCTTGCATCTCCCATTATCTGCTAAATACGCATACAGCGCTATATATCCTGACTTCGTTACTTTTCTTGAATGTGTGGAGCCAAAAAGATTCACGTGCTTTTTGCCTTGAAGCCGATAGACATTATTTCTAATTTCAAGGACCATTTAGCTTTTTCAAATTCAAGCGATGGTATATCATAACAGATTTTCTTCAAGCTTTTAGTATTCCGAAGAGCACTGCAGGGAGAGGGGTTAAAGCTGCCTTTGATAGCCTCATGAATAAAGCAAGAGGGCACGCCTCATCCTGCAGATTGTACGCATTTAGATACTGTATATTCTTAAGATTCTTCCATTACCTTCTTATTGTGACAGATTTGTTTCGGTTTGATGCGGTCTCAGAGTTTGTATAAACTGCTCGGAAGATTCTATCATAAGGTAATGGAAGAATTATATTGATATACCCTGTTTTCCGCACATTTAAATATAACCTCCTGCTAAATCAGGAATTAAATTAATGGAATACAGCAGTAAAAGCCTGGATCATCTTGGCATAGTAGCAGGAGTTTGCAAGGAAATTGAACTTGCAGCGGAGATAGACAGAATAGTAGGAATAGATAAAAGACAAAAGGTAACCACCGGTGAATCCGTAGAAGCAATGATCATGAATGCTCTAGGATTTGTAAGCAAACCATTGTATCTGTTTCCTGAATTCATGAAAACAAAACCAGTAGAACTATTGATAGGTGAGCATCTTTCATGGAAAGACTTCAATGATGATACGCTTGGAAGAAGTCTGGACAGATTGTATCAAACTGGAACAGAAGAGACATTTCTACAGATAGCGATCAATGCTTACAAAAAGTATGGATTCAAGGGTAGATTTCTTCATCACGATACTACCACCTTTAGTGTTCAGGGGGAATACGAGCATGAAGAAGGTGATCTGGATGCAGTTCCTATCAAGGTCACCTACGGACATTCGAAAGATAATAGACCGGATCTAAAACAGTTCGTTACATCTCTGATCATGTCCAAAGAATTGCCACTTTTTATACAGACATTGAGCGGCAATGCATCGGACAAAAATCACTTCAGAGAGATTGCCAAGAACTATGGAAAACTTTTGAAGGAAAGCTGGGATAAGGATTGCATTTGGGTCTGGGATAGTGCTTTCTACAGTAAGGATAACCTGAAAGCTATTTCAAAAGACCATAAATGGATAACAAGAGTCCCAGAAACATTATCTGATGCAAAAGAATTGCTTAAAATCTCTGACTTGAAAGACATGAATCAGACATCGTTAGATGGTTATAGTTTGTTAAGCACGGAAATTACATATGGAGTAAAGCAGAGATGGATAGTGGTATTCTCCCAGAAAGCATATGAGAGAGAAAGTAAAACCCTTAACAAGAGCATAACTAAAGAAAGGGAAAAGATAGAGAAGCAGGTATGGCATTTTTCCAATAACGATTTTTATTGTAAAGAAGACGCTCTGGCTGCTTTGGAAGAGATGTCACGGGAATGGAAATATCACAAAGTGAAGGATGTCGCTATCGAAGAGAGCAGAAAGAAGAAAGAAGGTAATGTTGGAAGACCAAAAAAGAATGATGCTCTGCAGATAATGTGTAATGTGAAAGCGAGTTTTGAAGAAGACGATGAAAATATAAAAAAAGTGCTTTTCAGAAAAGGAAAGTTCATCCTGGCTACTAACGACGATAAAATGAGCGATGAAGAAGTATTGAAAACATACAAAGATCAGCAATCTGTTGAAAGAGGTTTTAGATTTTTAAAAGACCCGTTATTCTTTGCTCACAGCATATTTCTGAAAAACGAGAGCAGAATAATAGCACTTGTAATGATCATGGGACTTGCTCTCATGATATATAGTATTGCCCAGAAAAAATTGAGAGAGATACTTCTCAGAGAAAACCAGTCTATACCTGATCAAAAAGGGAAACCTACCAAAAAACCAACTATGAGACGTGTTTTCCAGGTTTTTGAAGGAATCACGGTTCTTTATGAAAATGAGAAAAGAGTGATGATTATGAACTTGAATGAAATACATCGGAAAGTGCTTGCACTTTTTGGAAACGGATATGAAAGAATATACTGTGTATAAATTATATTATAAATTGAATATAAACTCTTGAGGTATATCCGGGATTCTGCAATTTTGACAAAAAAGATTTATGAAGAACATAATAAATTTTACACAGATTCAGTTGTTACATAACGAATTCTATATCTAATTTGCTGGAAATCTTAAAAGTGGTATGCTGCATGATGGAAATGTGCGGAAAGTAGGGTAGCACCCATAATCTTGCTAATCATTGCTTTCATAGCATTTCTCAGGAAGGACATAAGTACATGAATAAAATTTTAACTCGTGGGGTCAAGGGGTAGAGAAGTCCCCTTCCGAGAGGTGGGGGATGAATCGTACCCCTTGCAATTGTTATTACTTTCATCCCGCTTGGGTCATGTATATATGATATGATACCAATCTTCTGATGACGAACACTACGCCCCTGTGGTATCAAAGTTGGTGTTGTCAAAGATGAGGTCTTGATAGGTTCAAGACTGATGTGGGTAACTGGTTGCAGCACAGCGTAAAACCTGCTAACAATTGTGCATATAATGTAATACTGTGATATATTACAAAATGCCAAGTGGACTGGCTATCGGTAAAACGGTAATCTACGACAAACAGCCAAACGTAAAACGTAAGTTTCCCAAAAGGGTTGCGAGGACTCGTAGGAAGCCCCAGCCCGAAAGGGTGGGGTATTTCACTATGGCTGTTAATTCTCCAGTAAATCCCTGACGCTTGCAGGTCCACTCATACAATAGGTACAGGAATTCATATAGTAGAATTAAGGACCGGAGATTAAATAGATAAGGTTATTTATTAGCAATGCCAATATTAATTTGGTGTGTATGAGAATTATTTGGATAATTATACTAATCCTTCAGATATCCTTTTTCCTCGGATGTGTTGATAAACAACAGGTCCCAGAATCATCAACAACTCCTGCACCGACACCTTCACCTACTCCTTCACCTACTCCTTTCTTGACGATGCCTGCTCCCACACCCGAATATACTCCTTACCCGGGATCACCAACTAATTATAGATCATGGATTGATAGTGATTATGGTTTTTACAAAGTAAGGGCGATTAAGGATATGACTTCTTATCAACTGGCTTTTGACTTTGATATCCGTAATTTTACAATCAATAAAGGGGATACTGTCAGGTGGATAAATGATGACATGTATGATTATTCACTTACTCTTATTAGCAATGAAGGGCTCTGGACAGGCCAGACAGGGTTTTTGCGATATCAGGGCCAGCGTTTTGAATACACATTCAATAATACCGGTACATATACGTTTTCTGTCAAGGAGTTTCCCAAAATCGCTCCACAGAAAATAACAGTTAAGTAGGCGGATTAACAGAGGTCTTGCTGATACAGAGTGAGAATAGGTGGATTAAAGGGAAGTGCCTTTCCATTAATCTTAAGTCAATTGGTTTTATTGTTAAGCAAAAACATGTGTATAAACAAAACCACTAATTTCAGGTTCTTCAAGAAGAACATGCAAAGCATTGCTGTCCTGATGCCTCTTGTCCCGGGATCAGATACAAAAGAAAAACCCTGCGACGGCATAATGATCTACAGCTTTGCAACACAGCAGGCGCCTTCAATATTCAGGGAAGTGTCACAGACAGCAACAAGCTCAGTATTTATTGCCGGAGGACCGCACCCTTGTGCCCGGCCAGAAGAGACATTGCGATTTTTTGACTATGTAGTAATAGGCGAAGGTGAAGAAACATTGCCTGAATTGATCGATGTAATTCAAAATAAAGGAGATATTTCATCAGTTAAAGGTATTGCTTATAAAAATGAGACGGATGATATCGTTTTCACCGAAAAGAGAAGCCAGGTTGATTTAGATAAATATCCGCCTTTTGATCCCGGTATCATGCTCAACACAATTGAGATCACTCGCGGCTGCCCATATAACTGCGCTTACTGCGGAAGTCCGCAATTATTCGGACGCAATATGAGACACAGGAGCATTGATGTGATCTTGAAATATTCAAAGTTCCTCAAAGATATCAGATTCACGTCCCCGAATGCCTTTGCCTATGGTTCGGATGGCGTACATCCGCGCATTGAAAAAATTGAATCGCTTCTTCGCACATTGCAGCCAGGAAGGATTTTTTTCGGGACATTTCCTTCAGAGGTGAGGCCGGAATTCATAGATGACAGGATCCTTGAACTTGTGTCGAAATATTGTGAAAATACCACAATCAGCATGGGGGGACAATCAGGAAGCCAGAGGATGCTTGAAAGCATAAAGCGAAAACATACCGTGGAAGATATTATCACAGGGGCTGAGAAATGCCTGGAACATGGTTTTAACCCAATCGTTGACTTCATATTCGGGCTTCCTGGTGAAACTGAATCTGACCAGCTTGAAACTCTCAAATTGATAAAATGGCTAACAGGAAAAGGAGGAAATGTTCATTCCCATTATTTCATGCCGCTTCCAGGCACAGAATTTGAAAATTCAACGCCTGCTCCGTTATCCAAAGAAGTGAAAAAGGTAATGGGGGAGCTGGCGCTAAAAGGAAAAACTACTGGCGTGTGGTCTTAAGCTTGATATCCTCATTCTCGACAAGCAGCCTGAACTCATCAAGGCTCAAACGTCCGTCTTTCTTGAACTTCTCTTTGGCTTGCTCACGTTTCCCAACATTTTTCTGCTGATCGCGGCCAAGCTGGTATTCTTTCATCTGCTCAAGATAAACTCCAAGTTCATCACGAAGATTCGGAATTTCCGCCTTCAGTACGCTTATTTTCTTTCGAAGAGGCGCAATGCCTTTGAATTTTTCATTCAATTGGGCATGATAAGAATCAGCTTCCTTACGCAGCGTGTCTATTTCATTGTAAAGCTTTATCATTTCTTCATGGAACTTCTGGGATTCCTGGGCAAGCGTCTGGATCTTAGCATGCAAAGTATCCATATCCGTGTAGATTTCTTTTCCCTTAATATACTCAAGTGAGATCACAGAATGTATCTCATTGGCTTTTTGGGTGGCTTTCAATCTATCGTTTAACTCATTTAAACGGTTGAAAATATTGATCTCATGCTCAAGCGGAATGTCTGCCGTCAAAAAGAGGTTTAACTCCTCTTGATAAGCCTTTTCAAGGGTTTCAAATCTTCCCCTGGCTGTAAGGTTCAATTCATCGCGTGATTTCTTAAGTTCCCCTATTCTCTCGCTGAATTCTTTCCCCTTACCCCTCATCTGGTCTCGCTGTGCTTTTAATTCCGCGATCTTTGCGTTTGTTTCATCCCTCTTTTTTCTAAGGTCAGCAGCTTTTGGTGACAGTTCCTTGACTCTTGCATTTAAGCCGTCGCGTTTGGCTTTAAGGTCATTTCCTCCCTGGCTATGAAGGGAAATATCCCTGAATATTGTTTTTAATTCCCTTTCCTCCTGCTCAATCCGCTGCCGCAGGAGATTGATCTTCTCTTTCAGGTCACGTTCTGATAATTTTGGGTAAACTTTTGGCTTTTCAGTATTATTTTCAGTAATAACTTCAGGATGGCTTTGAGGTTGGACTTCACTGGTATCTACATGGGTTTCAATCTGTGATTCCACTGGATTTTCGATCTCACTCAACTTTTATTCCCCCTTTTTGTTTCTTCCAGTAACCTAAAGCATTGGTATGGCTTTCGATCCTTCTTTTTAGCCAGTTATGCCTTCCCTCTAATTCTTCTGCCTGTTTACTAAAATCCTTTGCAGTTCCCATGTCCTGTTTTGGTTTATTCTGGATCGATATGAATTCCTTATGCGATTCATTCGCTTCATTTAATTTATCAATTATTGCTTTTGAGGTTACGGATATTCCGGCTTTTCTTGCCTCGGTTTCAAAATCATAAAGAAGTTTCTTAACTTCCACTATGGCTTTTTCTTCATCATCAATATTTCTTGAATTCTGGAGTTTCTTCTCGTGTTCTTCGATCCTGGCTGAAAGACGTGTTACTTCATGTATATTTGGTGATCTGGCCTGCTGCATCTTCTCGATCACTTCTTTAAAAAGGTCTTCCCTTTGTTTTTTCGCCTGGTGGAAATAGAGGAAATATTTTTCATTGAGAACAATTATTTTCGTTTCGTTGGTCTCTATTTCCTTTTTAAGATCATCGGTTTGCTTCTTAACAGCTTCGAGCTTATTTTCAATCTCGGAAAATTCACTTTTAAAAGCCCCAAGGAACTTATTATGTTTTTCAATAACAAGATCCATTAATGTATTATTGTCAATTATTTCAGTCATATTTGTACCATCTGTGCATGAGGTATGCCATCAATAAAGATCACGGTATCAGGATCGACACATCCGCATTCAACAGCGCATGCAATTGACCTTTCACCTGTGATATTTGCGATATTTGCGCATAAGAGTGCTTCCTTTACCTCATTTTCGCAAACGTCTTCACCTTTATAGAAGCTTTCTTCAATTTTAAGAACAAGTTTTCCTTCTTTGAATTTTTTCCCAAGAATTTCCATATCACAGACTGCCACGATCAATTTGCCGTCCGTATCATATTTTTTCATATACATGTTCAAACAACCCTGAACCTATCATTACTAGACTCAATTATCTCTCCAGCGCTCTTTAACTTTTGTATCATATCCTCAACGGTCTCTTTTTTGATACCTGATTCTTCAGCCCTTGATATAATCTCTTCTATTGGTGCAGCACCCATTTCTTTCTGGAGATCCCTGATTATTTCCCTGAGTACCTTGATCCTGTCCCTCTGGCTTTTACCCATCCCTACATTAACGATATCAGCATCAAGCCTTCCCGTTTCCGGATCTGTCATGACCTGTTTTAAGCTTGCCATCACAATCCGGATGATCCTGCTTGTGTCATCTGTTGTTATGACATTACTCAAGCGTACGCGCGCGCTTGCTTCAGCCAGGCGTATCAGGGCTTCAAGCTGGCGGGCCGTAACAGGAACAGGAGAATCCGGGGCCTCACCCTGTTTCCTCAGGCCAAGATAAAAGTCGATCAAATGTTTCCTTGCATCATCCTGGATAATCGGGAAGATATTCCTCTTTGTATATGCAATATATTTCCTGAGCTTCTCTGCTTCCAGCACAGGGCGGATGATCTCCATGGCTTTCGTAATATCATCTGTGCTGATACCCGAATTTACTATATTTTTTCTCCTGGTTGAAAGTTCACCTGCATAATGAGCTTTCAGGATATGTTCTGCGATCGCAGTATCCCTGTTTACCGAAGGCTCATCAGTAAGTATAAAGATCAGGTCAAAACGAGAAAGCAGAGCTGGTGGCATGTTTATTTGTTTTGCAATAGGTTCATACCTGTCAAACCTTCCGAATTTCGGGTTAGCAGCACCAAGAAGAGCACAACGTGATTTCAATGTAGCCATGATCCCTGCTTTTGCTATGCTTATGGTCTGCTGTTCCATTGCTTCGTGCATGGAACTCCTGTCATCCGCTTCCATCTTGTCAAGTTCGTCAACGCATGCAAGACCCATATCAGCAAGCACAAGTGCGCCAGCTTCAAGCGTCCAGCGGCCGTCCCCGAACTCATCCTTGACAGCCGTGGCAGTAAGACCAGCAGATGTTGAGCTTTTACCGCTGGTGTAAATGCCGCGCGGTGCAAGTTTTACGGCGTAACGCAGCAACTGGGATTTGGCCACGCCAGGATCCCCCACAAGGAGAATATGCATATCCCCGCGAATACGTGCGCCATCAGGTAAGTGCTTTGCCATGCCAGAAAAAAGCTGAAGCGCCATGGCTTCCTTCACTTCCTCATAACCATAGATCGAAGGAGCAATGGAGCCGATTATCTTTTTATAAATCTCCGGGTCTTTTCCGAGAGTAACGATTTCCTCGATGTCCTCTTTTGATATCTCAATATCCTCGAATTCCTTGTCTTCAATATCGATAGAATTCCCGTCAAGCAAGAGATCAAAAAATGTGCTTTTCCCCTCCCGGTTGCTCCTCTGGAATGAACGCAATACCCCTGATAATACAATGCGATCACCCGGTGAAACAAGGCCAGCCAGGTCATCATCAACATCCACATCAAGGGTCTGGGGCTGCTCACCGCCCCGAAGATCGTCAGGAGATTCCTGTATCCTGAGTTTTTGCGCATCGATGAATTCGGATTGGTCATGGACAAGCTTAAAAGCGCCTTTTCGTCCGCATACATCATTCTCGCACTCAAACGGCTCAACGAACTTTCCTTCACCCTGGGGCATGAACGTTATTTCACCGCATTTCTGGCATTTAAAAGCGCCATTGATGATCTTTGGTCTTACTTCTGTTGCTTTCCTGATCAGGCCAGAGACTGCTATGAATTTGTTAATATTTTCGCTTCGAAGCTCCCTTATCTGGATACGCTCAGGGATTTTGATGATCCTTACGTGCGTTTCTGTAAAAACAACGTCAGCAGGAAGATCAATACTACTGAGAGCTTCGTTTGAATGTTTAATTACAAGGTCGGGATGCTCAAGCAATTCCCGGGCAAGTTCCATATCGAATCGTTCAATATCAGGAAATTGAACAACAAGACTTCGTTTTTCCGGAAAATTCTTTGCCAATTCAAGGATGTTCTCCCAGTAATATCGTTTGAAGAAGTCTTCCCAGACCTGGATAGATGATTGTACCATTTTTTACTACTTAAGCCCGAGGGTATTTCAATGTTTCGAACCGGATTAAATAAACAATTTAATATAACGTGGAGATAGATTAACATGCATGATAGAGATAGAAGTGAAAGCACCTGTTGAAGATCCAAAACAAACGGAAAGATCAATAATTGAGCTGGGAGCTACGCCAATCGGGATAGAAGCGCAGACAGATACATATTATAATGCGCCGTACCGTGATTTCGGAAAAACCGATGAGGCTTTGAGGATCAGGGTGCAGGATGGGAAAGCCACTTTAACATATAAGGGGCCTAAAATGGATAAGGTTTCTAAAACAAGAAAAGAGGTGCAAACCCAAATAAAGGATATGGATAGCATGGGTAATATACTCTCATCTCTTGGTTTTTCTCCTGTTGCTACCGTATCAAAGAAACGAAAAAATTTCAGGATAGGGGATTTTTATATTTCCCTGGATGAAGTTCGAAACCTTGGAAATTTTATAGAAGTCGAGATTGTGGTAAAAGATCCAAGGAATTACCAGGAAAAGGTTGAAAGCATTTTTAAATTCATCGCCAAATTAGGGATAAAGAGAGAATCAACTATTCGCAAATCATATCTGGAAATGATCCTTGATCTGGATAATAATATTTGTTCGTCTGTAGTAGAATAGATTTATATATTGAATCCTCTTTTTTAAGCAATATGAACGTGTTCGGTTTACTTGATCCGCGGATCCAGGAAGCCCTTGCTAAGCAGGGATTTACTTTCCCGACCGAGCCGCAGGTACAAACGATACCATCCGTAATGGCAGGTGAACATGTTCTTCTGATAGCACCCACAGGTTCAGGGAAAACCGAATCAGTTGTACTTCCGGTTTTTCACAGGATAATGCAAAAAAAAGCCGGGAACAGAACAGAAAAACACGGGATTTCTGTCATTTATATCACGCCTCTTCGCGCTCTTAACAGGGACATGTTAACTCGCCTTGAATGGTGGGGAAAGGAACTGGGATTAAAGGTTGCTGTGAGGCACGGGGATACTACCACATACGAGAGACAGCAACAATCATTAAAACCCCCGGATTTTCTTGTCACCACACCTGAAACCTTGCAGATAATGCTTACCGGAAAGAGGCTCAGGAATAACCTCAAAACAGTTACACATGTGATAATTGATGAAGTGCATGAGCTTGCTTCCTCAAAAAGAGGCGCACAGCTTTCCATTGCCCTTGAGCGGCTTGTGGAAGTCGCAGGTGAATTCCAGAGGCTTGGTCTTTCTGCAACTGTGGGAAAACCTGACCAGATCGCTCATTTTCTTGCAGGAACAGATCGAATCGCCAGGATCGTTGAAGTTTCGCTATTAAAGCGGCTTGAGTTCAATGTGGTATGTCCAAAACCCGCAAAGGAAGACAACGAATCTTCCAGAAAACTGATGTGTACACCTGAGATGGCATCGCATCTTCGGATCATTTCCGGAATTGTGGAAAAACACAAATCCACCCTCATATTTGTTAATACCAGGGAATCCGCTGAAATGCTTGGTTCAAGATTCAAGATGCTTGGACAATTGATCGGCGTGCATCACGGCTCTTTATCAAAAGAGACGCGCATCGAGGCTGAGACTAATTTTAAGAATGGCAGTCTCAGGGGGCTTATCTGCACATCCTCTATGGAACTCGGTATTGATATTGGTGATGTTGACAATGTTATACAATATATGTCACCACGTGAGGTTACCCGCCTGATACAGAGAGTGGGAAGAGCAGGTCACTGGGTTGGCGAGAAGTCAAGCGGGACAATAATAACAACAGGCGCGGATGATGCCGCAGAATCATCAGCCATCACGCGCAGGGCAAAATCGGGCGAGATAGAAATAATCGACATACATGAGAACAGCACTGACACACTTGCAAACCAGATATGCGGCCTTGTGCTTGATTTCGGGAAGATATCGGTTGACCGTATTTTTTCAATTGTGACAAGGGCATATCCTTTTCGAACGCTTAAGATCGAACTTTTAAGGGCAGTAATTAAACAAATAGACGACACCCGATTGATATGGTTTGAGAACGATATGGTCGGCAAAAAAATGAGGAGCTGGCAGTATTATTACGAAAATCTCTCCATGATCCCGGATGAAAGACGCTTTGAGATATTTGATATCGTAAGCGGCCGAACCGTGGGTGCGCTTGATGAGGCTTTCGTTGTTGATTTTGCAGAAGCCGGGGCCGTATTTATTACCAAAGGTGAAATGTGGCGCATTATTGAGGTGATCAGTGAAAAAAGCATGATCAAAGTTGAACCAATAAGCGATCCCGGCGCTGATGTCCCTAACTGGGTCGGGGAAGAGATACCTGTTCCTTATGCGGTTTCCCAGGAAGTAGGGGCAATAAGAAAGCGGATAATGGAAAAAATCAGGAATAAAGTTGCCGACCAGGAAATAATCGAAGATTACAGGAAAGATTACCCAACCGATCACGAGGCAGCAAATGAGATCCTTGAATTGGTGAAAAAGCAGGTCAAAAAAGGTCTCACAGTGCCTTGTGATGATATCGTGGTCATAGAACAGGAAGGAACGTCGATCATCATAAACATGTGCGGCGGGCACAAAGTAAATGAGACTCTGGGCCGAGTCGTTACATCGCTTCTCACCGCAAGGTTCGGGGCAAGCGTTGCAATGGAGATAGACCCATACAGGATAAAACTTGAACTTCCTAAATTGTTCAATGCCGAAAAGATCAGGGAATTACTCCTTACAATAAATCCTGACCACATTGAGCCCATCATCGAGATGACGCTTAAGAATTCGATGCTCCTTAAATGGAAAATGGTGCATGTTGCGCGCAAGTTCGGGGCTATCAGCAGGGATGTGGATTATGAGCGTATAAGCATGAAAAAGCTGCTTGATGTTTTTGAGCGTACACCGATGTATGATGAAGCTGTGCGTGAAATATTCCATGATAAGCTTGATATTGCCCGTTCCATAGATGTCCTGAAAAGTTTACAGGGCAACAGCCTGAAGCTTGTAATCCAGCCTGTAAGCCCGATAGGCGAGGCGGGTTTCATGGGAGGGCGGGAATTGATGGCGCCTGAGAGGGCTGACAGTTCCATAATCATGGCCTTAAAAAGCAGGATTATGGAAGACAAGGTCATACTTTTTTGCATAAACTGCAAGAAATGGCGCTCGACAAGGGTTGTAAAAAGCCTGCCAGAACACCCGGAATGTCCATTGTGCGACAGCAGGATGATAGCTGCGCTTAAGCCCTGGGAAGAAGAGGAAATAAAGATCGCGAAAAAGAAGGAAAAAGATAAATCAGAAGAGGAAAAAAAAAGAACAGCGCGGGTTTTTAAGAACGCGAACCTTGTTCTGTCGCATGGGAAAACAGCAGCGATTGCGCTTGCCTCAAGGGGCATCGGGCCTGAGACTGCATCACGGGTCATCGGGAAACTGAGGGAGGATGAAGAGGAGTTCTACAGGGATATCTTGATCGCTGAGAGGAACTATGCGAAAACGAAGAGGTTCTGGGAGTAGCGGTGAATTGAAGCCTTTTATAGAAATAGAATACCAAATCTAGTAATTGTGATCTTGTCCTGCATGGCAGATCAATCATATAGAAATCATTTTATTTCACCTGAGCTTATAGGGATTCACTTAGACTTCTATAAATAGCTACTATACAAATATCATAGCCCAAAAACTATATTAGCATAATCCAACCGGTGACATCCATGGCAGAAACAAAAGATAAAGCATTACAGGAGAAAAAACCTGTTCTTCCCACAAAATCAAACTTCAGTGAATGGTATAATGAACTTCTTCTAATGGCGGAAATAATGGATGTCAGGTATCCTGTCAAAGGTCTTTATGTCTGGTTCCCGTTCGGGTTCGATGTGCGAAAACGAACTTATGCGATAATACGTGAACTCCTGGATAAAGACCATAAGGAAGCTCTTTTTCCACTTCTTATCCCTGAGAACGAATTCATGAAGGAAGCAGAACATATTAAAGGTTTTGAAAATGAAGTTTACTGGGTCACGCATGGCGGAAAAAACGAACTCGATGTAAAACTTGCTCTTCGCCCGACAAGTGAGACTGCTATTTATCCGATGTATAAAGTATGGGTGCGCTCACATGCGGACCTGCCCATTAAGATATACCAGATCGTAAATACCTTCAGGTATGAAACAAAGCACACGCGCCCGCTTATTCGTCTTCGTGAGATAACATCTTTTAAAGAAGCGCATACGGTTCATGCAACATGGGATGAAGCTGCTGCTCAGGTAAAGGAAGCCACAAGGATATACCAGGAATTCTACAGGAGACTTGCAATTCCAACCATCGTCTCAAAACGCCCGGACTGGGATAAATTCCCTGGCGCTGATTATACAATGGCAGTAGATACACTGATGCCGGATAATAAAACCTTGCAGATCGGGACAGCACATCACCTCGGAAGCAATTTTGCAAAGACATTTGATATCAAATACGAGGATATAAACGGCGAGCAGGTGCTTGCGCACCAGACATGCTACGGGATCTCGGAGCGAAGTATCGCAGCGTTGATATCATTACACGGGGACGACAAAGGATTGGTGTTCCCGCCAGAGATAGCGCCCATCCAGGTCGTCATTATCCCGATATTATTCGGGAAGAGCGATGAGACATTGAATGCATGCTGCGATGTTGCACAGCGATTAAAGGCAAAAAATATAAGGGTCGCCCTTGATGAAACCGATGAGCGCCCCGGGGCAAAATATTACAAATGGGAAATGAAAGGCGTCCCGCTAAGGGTTGAGATCGGCCCGCGCGACCTTAAGAATAACGCAGCCACAGTTGTGAGAAGGGATACAGGGAACAAGGAAAACGTACCCTTGGTAGATATCGAAAGTGAAATTGAAAAACGATTTGAAACGATCCATGAAAGCCTGTTCAAGAAGGCGCAGGGATCCCTGGAAGGACGTTTGATCGCATGTACGACCATTGAAGAAGTAAAAGAGAAGATCTCCAATGGGATCGTTAAGATACCGTGGTGCGGTGTCCGTGAATGCGGCCTTGCTATGGAAGAAGCAGTTGGCGCAGGGATATTAGGCATACCTGAGGGCGAACTTGGGAAAGGAACAGGGATCTGTCCTGTGTGTAAGAAAGAGACAAAAAATATTGCTATAATGGCAAAAACGTATTAGAGTGAGGGCGCTTGCAACGCTTGCAAACGACCCCAGACTTTTACTGAAAAACGCATCTATTTTTTCACCCGCTTAAAGTACATTGCGATCAGAATAAAACTAATTAATATGATCAATATTGTGGACAATGTCGATATCCCTAACGATGCGAACCGTTTAATAATCGCTGTTTCCGCAGGCTGTGATTCCGGCGCTTTGACCCCGGGCTGTTGTGGGATTTCAAGATCGGGTACTTTAGCAGTAACTCCATCCATCTTCACAGTTATAGCAAACGGTGAGAATTCAATTGTCTTTCCTTCAAAAAATGTGTTTTTGTCATCTTTTGATAATATCCTTGTTTCAAGTTCTATCCAGCTATTCCCGTTCCATCTCACCAACACGATATCGCTGCTTGTAACATTGTTGGCGCTCATCCAATTATTATCTATCCTGAATTTGATGGAGGCTTCCTTTATGTTCTTTGGTGTTGCAAAGCCCGATGTTCCTACCCAGATGTTGACATTTTTATAAACAAGACCTTCCGGGGAGGTCTTCACAAGAGTTGAGGTACCTTTCAATACTTCCTCTGAGACCGTAATTATTCCATAGTTAGTATTGCCCGTAATATTTACAAACATTATTGGGTTCTTCTCATGCGTGAACCTATAGGATGTAAGAGCATCCTTTGATATCTGCATATCATATTTCTCGATCAACTCGATATTGGAATAACTTTCACCTGAAGCACCACCGCCGCCGCCTCCTCCACCGCCGCTACCGCCATTGCCACGATTGCAATTATTACATGGTGGTGTGGATGTAGTGGATGGAGTGCCTACTAAAGCTAAAGCAAATGTGGAGAAATAGTTCAACTGGACTGTTAGTTTATTTGCAGTAAGATTTCTTCTAATATCAATTACAATCGGACCTTTTTCGTTTGAATAATTCATGCCTTTTGGATACAGGGACTTCCATATCGATCCATTCCACCAATATAAATTCAGAGAATTTTCATCAAAACCTGAAATATCTTTATCCGAATAGAATATTGTCAGGTTGACAGAAGATATACTCGACTTATTTATACCGGTCGAATCTACTTCGACATATCTGTTAAGAGCTTTTTCACCTGTTTGGATACCAGATGTTGAGTTCGCGATGCTCACACTCCCATTAAGCCGTGTGATATTTGTATCAACTGTCAATGTTATATATCCACTAACAGAAGAATTGTTTGTTGTTATGTCTATTTCTGCCTGGTTCTCTAATACTATTGGTTCTGAGTTATTGTTTCCTATGAGGTTTACAAATGAAGTAACTGTATTTCGTGTAGTCTTTATTATAGCTGTGGTTGAATTTATGGCATTGAGACCATCGTTATCTGTCACTTTAAGGGAGACCGTGTATGTCCCGTTCTGAGCGTAATTATGTGTTGGATTCACGCCCGTACCGCTATTTCCGTCACCAAAGTCCCATTCGTAAGATACTATGCTTCCATCAGGATCAAATGATTTTGAACCGTCAAAGGAGACTGCGGTCCCTTCCGTACCTGTATAAGATCCATTGGGATATGAGGAGGGAGGAATCTTTGCCCCTTGCGTGTCTAAGTTTGTTATGGCGACATTGCCAAAGCTTACGTCAGAATAATGTGATACAAATAATATTGATCCTTGTGTTAACGCCCCGGCAGGTGCATTTCCGCTAACTGTCCAGTTCGCAGGCTCTCCTGTTCCCTTTTCCCATACCTTTAAAGAAAATACCTGATCTGTTCCAACAGTCTGTGCACTTGCTTTAAAATTGTATGTTGATCCGGGCACTAATTGCGTTGCTGTAGTATCTTTTGCAAAGAAATTCATATTATTTCCAAGAAGTGCTAACCTTTTACCACCAAAAATTTTAGAATCATAGTATCCAGCAATCGCCCCCAATGGATACCACCCTTCTCTTGGATACGCCCCTCTGGCACTCCAAAATACATGTTCTTTCCACCTCAGAACTATTCCAAAGTTTGCACCTGGAAAGGTCATTTCAGAGTTCAATGTTATGGGAACAGTTACAGTATAATTTTTCCATGTCATATTGCCCATAGCAATTATTCGATCATAACCCTGGGTCGGTGTTGCTTTTCCATTTCTGATGATCCATTGCCCATCCATTACCTGCGCAACATCCTGGATGTCTGACACGGTTGACCAGTCCACAGTATAAGGCATAAGCCAATTAACCCCACAACTATAATCAATGTTAACTCTTATGTTATTTACATTCCCGGCGCTGTCACTGGCACTCAGGTCAATATGGTTGTTGCCGCAGGTAAAATTTGTGTAGCTCTCCTCTATATTGAAATCATTTGTATTTTCTAATCTCAAATTATCTTTACCCAGCACCAATTGATGGGCTGCCCCATCATTTAATGAATAATTAAGTGCAACCACGGCAGATGATGAGTCGGACACATTGCCCAGGATATTAATCCATGTCTGGGGTGTGCCTAAGTGCCCAAATCTCTGATCAAGCCCGTACCAGACGTTAATTACAGGTGGAGTAGTGTCTGGGATGTCCTCCGGGATTATTGGCGAGGCAGTATTGAAAAAATAATCTATATTACCTGTAAATGTTGGCGTAAGCGATGCGTTTGCATTCTCGTTTCCTATAAACACCCCTACCTTTGCCACATTCATATTATATATGAAATTGGTCACATCAGTCCAGGTTATTCCATCATATGAATATCTGTATGCCCAATTATCGCCTGACCGACTTACTCTTAAATATAAAGGCACAGGCTGAGTAAATTTTGAATGAATTGCAGCGTTATATTTTATAGTGCTTTTGTTATTAAGAAAGGTTGCTGCATAACTATTGAGATTTGTGCCATCACCATTAAATTCTATGCGTATGTAATTTCCAGGCGATTCCTCAATTATGAATCCTTGCTCCTGATACTGCTCGGTTAGTAAAGACTGGAATTTTGCTTCTATTTCAAAGTCAACATTACCTATCTTCTGCATTATTCTTGGTGCATTGTTTGTGGTAAATGGTGCATGTTTCACACAACATGGGACATTGATATTCAGGAATGCATTGGCAGTATTTTTACCTTGCAAAGTAAATTTTGAATCTCCGGCTGGGTCGATTCGCTCCCATAAAGTAGTGTTAAGGGTCAAGCTATTAAAATCATCAGACCTGAGTGACGCCGAAGTGATCTGGGATTGGGCCGTGATTGATTGAAGTATCGGGGTTGAGGTGCTGGTGCCCCTTAATACTGCCCTGACATATACAGTCCGGTTCTGGATTTCAGGGGGTATTATGAAATTAGTATTTTTTGGCATATCGGTTTGTAAAAGTATCCAGTTGATATTATCTTTGCTTACATATCCATCCACATGTGAGTCGCTTGTATTTGTATACATGAATAAAGTGGAATTTATTACTTCTCCGAACCCGGCATCAAAGACTGATGTGAGGGTGCCTGTGGTGATAAAATTATCAGTTACAAATGCGTCAAAGTAGACTGGATGGTTAGAGGGTGCGCCTCCGGTTACATAACCTATTTTAGTCATAGTATCAGGCTGGGTAACACTTGAAGCATAGGTCCATGTTTTCTTATCATTGCTATAATATAAACTGTAATTTGTCCCGGATTTTACTAATTTTATATAGTGTGGTTGGGATAAAGTGACTGGTGTGGCAGTATAATCCCCAACATTATCATCTTCTTTTTGGATTATTACCTTTTTTGTGTTGCCACTAATGAAATATTGTGCGTTTACAAAATTATTATCATCTGCATATATTATTATTCCTGCGTTTTCTGCTGATGTCACCGGGTTAAACCACTGTTTTGAAATAATAGTTATATCTTCTCCCCCATAATTTTGTAATAACAGGGGTGAGGTGGCGTTATCCTGGAATAATGATGTATCCGTGATATTCATGCCCAGATACCATGAACTCATCCACCACGCATTTGTATTCTGTCTTGTCCATGCCCACCTTGAGGTATCCAGAACCCCCTGGTTAAATTCATCATTGTATCTTCCTGCTAAAGTGTAACCGTCTGCATACCCATCTGTCAGTTTTTCTGTTGTGTTGCTCGTTGAGCTTACAATTGCTGCTGATACTGTGGTTGCTAAGTTACATAGCATTATAACCACTAGTAATAGTATTATTTTTAGATTCATTATATCATTCCCGTACCACGTGCCCATAATGTAGTTTTATGTACTAAAAGTTAATTGATAGTTTTTATAGTTTTTGGAGATTTATTAGATTTTTCTTCCTGATTTAAATGTTCCAATATATTTTTTTTGGTTTTTAAAGTAGTAATAAATATTATTTTGTCTTTTATATATCTATACATATTGTTGACCTTATGAAAGAAGGTGTTGTACAAACATTATCATTAACAGAAGACGATATCTGGTAATCGTGAACCTGTGTAAGAAAGAAACGGAAAATATTGCTATGCATCTATTTTTTTCACCCACTTAAAGTACAATGCAACTATAATAATATTTATAATTAATATGATCAATATTATAGACCATGTCGAGATCCCTGACGAAGATGCAATCCGTGTAATGATGGCTGTTTCCGCAGGTTGTTGTGATGATTTTACATCATGATCCGGCCCTTTGACCTTGGGCTGTTGTGGGATTTCAGGACCTGGCACTTTGTCGATGGATTTCGATTTCACCCCGATCTCCTTCGCAGTTATAGCAAACGGTGAGAATTCATATGTCTTTCCTTCAAAGAATGTATCTGTGTTATCTTTTGACAATACCCTGGTTTCAAGTTCTATCCAGCTATTTCCGTTCCATTTCACCAATACGATATCGCTGCTAGTAATACTGTTAGCGCTCATCCAGGAGTTTTCAACCCTGAATTTGATGGAGGCTTCCTTTATGTTCCTTGGTGTTGCAAAGCCCGATGTTCCCACCCAGATGTTGATGTTCTTATAAACAAGACCCTCCGGCGGTGTCTTAACAAGGGTAGAAGTACCTTTCAATACTTCCCCTGAGGCTGTTATTATACCTATAGTGGTGTTGCCCGTTATATTGACGAACATTATAGGATTCTTCACATGCGTAAACCTGTAGAATGTGGTCACATTCCTGGATATTGGCAGGTCATATTTTTCAATCAACTCAATATTAGATACGTTCTCTCCGGATGGACCACCACCGCCTCCGCCTCCCCCTCCGCCGCCTCCACCGCTTCTTAAGGGTGTATTGGCTGGCGGAGAATATGTAACATTCACTGATGTTTCATATGTATTATTTGAATTATCTGTAGCTCTTGCCGTGAT
>Ga0172443_1049_pt1 | contig 32514 bp, 27 predicted proteins | sample MayberryNE_Catta_6_FD_114741 | JGI IMG/M metagenome (GOLD analysis project Ga0172443, IMG submission 114741) | reverse complement strand
ATTAGTAGTATGGGGTGACAAGAATACAACGCCAAAATACAGAAAATGGGAAAGTAATTCATGGAGCAACGAATTTTCAGCATCAAGTCATGGTGGTGATGATACCAGATGGGTGCAATTAAGTCCAGATCCTTTCACAAATAAGATATTTCTTATGACATCGGACAAAGATAATGATATTAATATTCAACAATGGAATGAATCCTCATGGAGTAATACTACAGAAATTGAAAAGAGGTCATCCGACAGCTATGAGTCTTTTGATCTAATATACCAGAGGCATAATATTTCAGTTGAACAAGCACCATTGAACTGGATCGAATGGCGCGCCTCGGTTACATCCACATTTAATGACACAATTTCCCATCTGAACAATTCCATCGATACCATGACAGCTGACGGCCTCACTGCAATAGATGAAGGTATATTTGAGGCGAACAATGAACTTGCCAACGTTTCGGCAAATTCAACCATAGTAATTATGACAGACGGACTTGATAATGCCGGATATCATTCCATGCTACTTGAAGCCCAGCGGGCCAAAAACCATAATACTACGATATACACCATTGGTTTTGGTAATAATGAATCAGAGATTGACCCAGTACTCCAGGAGATTGCCACTATCACAGGCGGAGAATATAAATTTGCGCCTAATGCAAGTGTTTTGAAGAGCATATTCCGTGGCATTGCTTCCAACATTACAAATTTCTCAGCGGAAGGGCCTACGCTCAATGTGCATATCCCTTACAATTATATTTCAGGTCTGTCATTGGCCACTTCAACTTATATAGGCAATAGCAGCAATTCAACAAATGGCAGTGCCACAAGCTTTATTATCCCTACCCATCCCGCAACAGGAAATGCCGAACCGAATATTACAAATCAAGGAAACATTACTGTCCTTACATGGAAACTGCCAAACCTGGATCCTGGTGATAAATGGGGTATATGGTACCAGCAAAAAGTTCAAGGTGCCGGTTATGTGCCCCTAATGCTGGAAACATCAAATATCACATTTAATGATTTGTTTGGAACATTTATAAATGTAACTATTAATTCACCGCCAGGCGTGAGTATAGGAGGCGGTGGTTTGGATGTGACCTATATAGCACTTGGTGATATGCAATTAATCGCAACCCCCCCTGTTGTGTTTACAGGCGAGAATTCCAGCATAACAGTAACAGCAAAATATGAAGATGGCAATCCTGCAATTGCCAGTGTCACTTTATATTCCGATCTAGGTTATTTCAACGACCTGCAGAATCCTTTGAATAATCTAACAGTGAGTGGCTCTAACTTCACAAATTTCAGAAGCAACACAGCCGGAAAAGCACGAATAAATGTTATAGGACGCAATGGAAATAATAGTGTTGAAGGTGACTTAATAATATTTGTTAGACCCAGGGGACAGATAACGGTAAGTTAAATAAAGAATATAAATAACACCAAAAGCCAAAAAAAAGTATTTTCTAACTGGTAAGAACGATCTCAATACTGATATCCTTGGGAACCTGTATGCGCATTAACTGGCGCAGCGCCCTTTCATCAGCATCAAGGTCAATGAGCCTCTTATGGACTCTCATCTCCCAGTGATCCCATGTTGAACTTCCTTCGCCATCCGGGCTTTTCCTGCATGGCACAACTAATTTCTTGGTAGGCAGTGGAACCGGGCCGCAAATGCTTACCCCGGTCTTAACTGCGATATCTTTTACCTGCGAACATATTCCATCAAGGGTGATGGGACTTGTTCCAGATAAACGTATTCTTGCTTTCTGAACCATAAATTACACCGTTTTATTATAATAAATTGAGAATTTTAAATTCTCAATTTAATGTCCTGGACCATGCCAGCTGCAATTGTCATTCCCATATCCCGGATCGCAAAGCGGCCGAGCTGGGGAATCTCTTTTACTTTTTCGATACACAGCGGTTTTGCTGGCTTGATCGTAACGATAGCAGCATCCCCGGCTTTTATGAAATCGGGATTTTCTGCAGCCGTCTGGCCTGTCTTCGGATCAAGTTTCTTTAATATTGCTGTGATCGTTCCTGCAACCTGCGCAGTGTGGCAGTGCAGAACTGGCGTATAACCAATTGTAATTGCTGAAGGGTGCTGTAATACTACTATCTGGGCAGTGAATTCTTCTGCAACCGCCGGGGGTCTGTCAGTAGGTCCGCACACGTCTCCGCGCCTGATATCTTTCTTTTCAACGCCTCTTACGTTCCATCCGATGTTATCGCCCGGGAGAGCTTCTTTGATTTCCTGGTGATGCATTTCAATGGATTTTACTTCACCGACGGCTTTTGCCGGCATAAATATTATTTTATCGCCGGGTTTCATCCTTCCGGTCTCAACCCTTCCCACCGGAACTGTTCCGATACCGGAAATAGTGTAAGCATCCTGGACAGGAATGCGAAGTGGTAATGTCACGGGTTTCTCTGGCAGTTTTAACGTGTCAAGAGCCGCAAGCAATGTGGGTCCCGTATACCATTTTGTATTCTCGCTTGGCTTTGCAAGGTTATCCCCCTTAAAAGCTGACGTGGGAATGAAATTCATATCATCGGGTTTATACCCGACCATTTTGAGAAGCGTACTGAGTTCGGCTTTTACTGCGTCAAATCTAGCTTTATCATAGTTGACTTCATCCATCTTGTTGATAGCTATGATCAACTGTGTAATACCAAGGGTTCTTGAAAGGAATACATGTTCTTTGGTTTGTGACTGGACGCCTTCTTTGCCAGCGCAAACAAGTATGGCTGCATCTGCCTGTGAGGCACCTGTTATCATGTTCTTTACGAAATCCCTGTGGCCCGGGCAGTCAACAATCGTAAAATAATATTTTGCGGTATCAAATCTCTGGTGAGCGACGTCAATCGTGATACCTCTGTCTCTCTCTTCCTTAAGTGAGTCCATGACCCATGCAAAGACGAAGGATTCTTTGCCTTTGGCTTTTGCTTCTTCCCTATACTTTTCTATGATGTGTGGTGGTACCGCACCAGTTTCAAACAATAATCTTCCTACGAGGGTTGATTTCCCGTGGTCGATATGCCCGATAACTGCTAAATTTAAATGTGGTTTTTCTGCCATAATATTTCTCCTTTATATTTATTGAAGATTGTTTTGTGTTCGTATTGTTGTTTTTGTTTTTAAACCTTCCGTTGAAAGTCCCATTATGCCTGTAATTAAATTCGGGGTCTGCATCATGGACTTATGAAATCACTCGGTTTTGGCAATTCGAGTTTAAGTCCTTTCCTCTGCCTGATAGCCATCACGATTTCATTGAGCATGTTCCCCGGAATTGGTTCAAATCCCACGAATTCCGTACTCCACATGGCCCTGCCTTCAGTGGCGGAGCGGATATCCCCGGAGAACCCGAACAGTTGCGCAACGGGTGCTTTTGATTCGATAATGGTCATGTCGCCTTCTGACTGCATGTCAAGAATAGAGCCTCGCCTTCCCTGCATCTCACGCATTGCGCCTCCCATCTGGTCATGCGGGACGTGGATGAATACTTTCTGGAAGGGCTCAAGAAGAGTAGCCCCGGCAATGAGCATGGCTGCCTGGATCGCTTGCCTTGATGCTGGAATGACCTGAGCCGGTCCCCTGTGGACAGCATCTTCATGGAGTTTTGCATCCATTAATTTCACTTTAACTCCCATCACAGGTTCACGGGATAATGGCCCAGCCTTCATGACTTCTTCAAATCCTTCCAGAATGAGTTCCATAGTTTCATTGAGGTACTGGATACCTTTGGTCATATCCAGATACATATTTGTTTCATAAATATGGGTAATACTTTTGGCTTCGTCCTTGCTCATTCCTGCTTTCATCAGGATGTCCCTGCGCTCAACTTCTCCCTGTCTCATTGAAATTTCATTGTTCTTTATAAGTTCGATTATATTTGGGGCCAATGGTTCAACTTCAACATAGAACCTGTTGTGGCGGTTGGGGGATTTTCCTTCAACGGGGCCGGCATGACTGGCAATCGTTTCCCTGTATACTACCAGCGGCTTGGATGTAGTGATCTCCACATGTTTGTCGCGCCGGATCCTGCCTGCTACTACCTCAAGATGAAGTTCTCCCATTCCTGCAAGCAGATGTTCTCCTGTTTCCTGGTTTATCATTACCTTGAGTGTTGGGTCTTCTTTTGCGACCTGCCTCAATACTTCAACCAGTTTTGGCAGGTCTTTCATGTGTTTAGCTTCAACCGCAACAGTCATCACAGGTTCGCTGACATGCCTTATGCTCTCAAATGGCGTCATGTTCTTGTCCGATGAGGCGGTCGAACCCACGATCGCATCGCTCAAACCGGTTACAGCTACTATATTTCCGGCGGGGATCTTATCGCACTCAATTCGCTCAGGACCCATGAATAATCCTACTGACTGGATCCTGTTCGCGTTAGGCATACCTGATATGAATATTTCCTTACCCCTTTCAAGGGTACCGGAAAAGAGCCTTCCGCTTGCGACTTCACCGGCATGCGGGTCGGTAGTAATGTCGGTAATCATCAGGGCGATCTTGCCGTTCCTGTCCACGTTTATCATGGATTTGCCGATCTCGCTCTCCTTATCACCATGCCATATGACTTTTATTCTCTCTTTTTGTGCATCGACAGGGCTTGGAAGGAACCTTATGATCATATCGTTCATTACGACATGAAGCGGGCATTTTTCAGCAAGTACGTTCTGCTTTTCAGCCTGGCATAATTCGATAATATCCTTAAATCCTATGCCGGTCTTTTTCATATAGGGGATGCTTATAGCCCAGTTATTCAGGGCTGATCCGAAAGCAACTTTGCCTATTGCAGGATCAAGCTTCAGTCTATCATAATCGTCCGGTTTCAGGCCTTTGACGATCTTATTGACTTTATCAATGACTAGTCCCAGGCGCATCTGCATGTCGGCCGGGGTGAGCTTTAACTCGTTAATAAGCCTGTCAACCTTGTTTATAAAAAGAATAGGCTTTACATTTTCACGAAGCGCTTGTCTGAGCACTGTTTCTGTCTGCGGCATTGGTCCTTCGACAGCATCAACCAGTACGACCGCCCCGTCCACAGCCCTCATGGCTCGCGTTACATCGCCTCCGAAGTCAACGTGTCCTGGTGTATCGATAAGGTTGATGAGATATTCTTGTCCTTCAAAATGATGGACCATTGAAACCGTTGCTGAGTCAATGGTGATTCCTCGTCTTTGTTCCTCTTCATCAAAGTCCATAAATAATTGCTCGCCAGCCAGTTCTGATGAAATCATCCCTGCGCCGGCAAGAAGATTATCTGAAAATGTTGTTTTGCCATGGTCGATGTGTGCAACTGTACCGATATTGCGGATAAATTCAGGTTTATCCATCAGTTCAGTGACATGTTCAACCATTTTTTTTCGTCTGCCCATTTGATTTACCTCTTATATTTAAAATTTTTATTGCTCTATTATTCTATCCTATATAAACACTTTGAAAATCCGGAAATCACCTGTGGAAACTACAAAATTATGGTTACAATACTTCAGAATATCAGCATCAACAGCCCATGCGAGCATACTATAGTTTTAATGTCTACAAATCCAATTATCGAGCATGCAATTCACAGTAAGACTCGAAGAATCTGATGAAGGCGGATATACCGCCCAATGTCTTGAACTTCCTGCTGCGATAAGTGAAGGAGATACAAAAGAAGAAGCGCTCGAAAATATTAAAGAAGCAATTCAGCTGGTTCTTGAGGTCTCGCAGGAGCAAGCGCTGTCATATGCTGAAGTCTTCAAGGTGGAAGTTGCAAATGCCTAAACTTCCTTCTGTGCAAAAAGGGGATTCAACAGTTACTGTGCCATTACATGATCCTGTCAAGAAAACCACTCTTAAAAGTATTTTGAATCAAGCAGGAGTTTCGCTAGAAGAATTATTAGAACATACATGAAAAAAAAAGTAATCACACAACCATGGTTATGCGATTTACCGTGCTGCTTTTGCAACCCTTTCGATATTGTCTTTCTTGCCCATGGCATATCCTTTTACGTCATGGTTTGCTGCAGCGATGATCTCTTCTGCCAGCGCACTGGACAGGGTTTTCTTGGTACCGAAAGATGCTTTCTGGGCTCCCTCAGAGATAAGGCGAAGCGCGGTATCCACTCTTCGCTGCGGAGCAGTATCTACTGATTTTGGAACAGCAATACCGCCGTATTGCAGTCTTACGGTTTCCTCTCTTGGCCCTGCATTTGTAATAGCATTTACAAGAACTTGTATTGGATTCTGACCGGTTTTCTTGTTAACCGTTTCGAATGCTTCCATTATGATTGTCGTGACTGTGATTTTGGCGCCTGTGTTATGCTCTTCACGCATGACTTTATTGATAAGTCTCTCCACAATGTTCAGGTTTGACTTGGCGAACTGCTGTTTCGCGTTCTTGCCTCCTGAATGCGGAACAACTGTCGGCGTAAGATTTATATAACCCTTAACGCTGGGGTCTTTGACTTCAACTTCCGTAAAATCCCATTTTCCAAATAATTTTTGCATATTATCTCACCGGTTTTGCCTTTTTGCCAAGCACCATTTGTCTTAGATCAACATTATTTACAGAGATTACTTTCCAGCGGACACCCGGAATATCTCCCATGGCGCCTCCCATTTTTCCACCGATCCGTTCCACGACCACTTCATCATGTTCGTCTATGAAATTGATGGCTCCGTCCAGGGGACAGAAAGCTGTAATCTGTTTTCCGTTCTTGATGAGCTGAAGTCTTATGCATTTTCTGATCCCTGAGTTTGGCTGTTTAGCTTCGATCCCGACTTTCTCAAGGGCGATACCTCTGGCCTGTGGGGCTCCCCCCAGGGGATCGGCCTTTATGTCCAAATTAAGGGCTCGTCTTGCGAAATCTCCATCGCTCCATCTATTACTCTTGTCAACGCTCTCCAATTTACGAGCCGCGTATAATCCTTTTCCCATGTAGTTTTTTCCTCCAATATATAATTTTGATCACTGAATTATTACGTCGTTTATATTATGATGCCTCAAGGAGAGCTTTTTTACTTTTTCAATATTTTTGCCGTCTCTCCCGATGGCAAGCCCCTTCTCTTTAGTTGGAACTTCTACATAAGCTATGCGCTTGCCATCATTAATCTTAATATTTATATTTTTTAGAATAATTGGATGAAATGCATTTTTCACGAATACGACAGGGTCATCGGAATATTCGATTATTTCGATCGATTTACCAATAGCCTTTTTTACATTGTTGATATGTTCTCCGCCTTTTCCGATGGCAAGTCCCATATCACCATTCCTGACAACGAACAAGAGCCGGTTGTTCTCAGGGTCCTCGTAACAATCTTTTGCTCCCGCACCTGTTATTTGTTCAAATAACGCGATGTATCTTATTCCATCCATGCTCAACTTTACTTCACTCATTCATGCTCCTTTAAAGAGAGTATTCCGGAATCACCTGGCTCCAGAACCGCAAAAGCTGTAATTGAAAACGGCTTTCCGCATGCAATTCCAAGGTCCATACCATTTCCGGGATAATTTATTGCAGGTATGCCTTTTAATTCATTTCTTGTATTTTCCAGGCAGTTTGAGGATAAAACAACAATCTGAGCTTTTTGGTTCTTTACTGCATCAATTGCCTGGCGTGTGCCGATAACAACCTTTCCTGTTGATAAAACGCTTCGAAATATTTTATTTAAATCAGTTTCCATACTTATTCTCCATTATGTAGCTTTTCTTGCAATTAATTTAACATTACCGGTACCCAGGCGTATGGGCTGTCCAACTATTACATTTTCGGTGACGCCTCTTAATTCATCCACATCTCCTCTCATCCCGGAATCCAGCAGGTGATTGACCGTGACTTCAAAAGCAGCCCTGGCAAGGACACTGGCCTTTTCACCGGAAATGCCATGCCTGCCTATCGGTTTTACATCACCGTCAACAGTCATGATATCCGATACCAGCATTATATGCCTGACATCCACATTAAGACCCTGTTCTTTAAGGGTATCAGTGGCTTCATTGATCAATGCCTGTCGTGCTGCCTCAATACCCATTACTTCAAATATCTCATTTACATTATTCGTTCTGGTCCGGGTTGCATCAACACCCTCTATTGAAAGCACTTCTTTGAGCACCGATCCTTCGGTGTATAACACATATTCACCGCTATCTTCCTTCCTGATAACAACTCTTTTTATTCCCTTAATACCCTTCAAGATTACCGAATGCACACTTTTTACAAGCTGAAGAAGCTCCCTATATGATGGTTTACTTGGCACTAATATGAGTGTATCGCCTTTAATTTCAGCTGATACCCCAAGTTCCTCTTCGATCTTTCCTGCAATTTCTTCCGGAGTCATATTCCTCTGGACAAGTGCTTTTTTGTTCAACTCGATAAGAACCTTCATTTCGGTAATATCGGTTGACATGCTGCCCAGAACATTTATATAAGTCGCCTCAATTTTCCAGGCAAGTTCACGCGCTTTATCCCTGTCATGCGAATAATCCTTTTCAAGAAAAATGGTCATCATCGGAGTACTTGGGTTTTTCCTCGCATCCACTATTTCTATCAATCGCGGCAAACCCAGAGTAACGTTAATTTCTGCTACACCAGCATAGTGGAACGTTCTCATCGTCATCTGCGTACCCGGTTCTCCTATCGATTGGGCGGAAACTACTCCCGCTGCTTCACCCGCCTCAATTTTAGCATTATCGTATCCGGAATTTAGCCGTTTTACTATCTCTTCCATCTGTTTCTTTGTAACTTTGCGATCTTTAAGCTCGCGGTTCAGGTTATCAATTACATTTTGGGGCAGCTTGAGACCCATGATCATATCATCAATGCTTTTTTGAAGTGCGCTCATTCCTTTACCCCCGTTACCGAATCAATAATTCGCTTTACTGCATCGGTTTTACTAAAATCGCTGTTCATCGGGTTGATCCCGTCTTCTCCGAATTTGAACTGGATTATCATATTCCTTGTATCTCTTACAGTGCCGTCAAATTGCACTTCAAGATCCTGTAGAGCATTTACCAGTCTTCTCTGCAAGTATCCGGATTGTGATGTCCTTACGGCTGTATCCACAAGACCTTCTCGTCCTCCTATGGCGTGGAAGAAATATTCCGTTGGCGATAAGCCGCCCTTATAACTTGCTTTCACAAATCCATGCGCTTGTGCTCCAAGATCACCCTTATCAAAGTGGGATAATGTCCGTCCTGCATAACCCCTCTGAATCCTCTCACCTCGAACGGCCTGCTGTCCTACGCATGCCGCCATCTGGGTCAGGTTAAGCATCGAACCTCTTGCTCCTGACTTTGCCATTATCACTGCGGAATTATCCATCCCAAGATGGCGTCCTGCAATCTCGCCTGTTGCATCTCTTGCCCTGCTTAATTCCTTCATTATCTCCATTTCAAGGGTTTCCCTGATGGTTCGCCCGGGCAATTGTTCAAGCTCGCCTGCTTCGTAAGCAAGTATCAATTTTTCCACTTTTTCAGTGGCCATGTTCAGGGTCTCATTTATCTGGTTCTGGGCATCAGCGGGTACGTATTCGTCATTGATCCCGAAACTGAAGCCGCTTCTCATGATACCCCTTATGGAAAGACGAGTGGCATCATCAATAAATTTACAGGCTAAGGCGGTATTGAATTCTTTTATCAGTTTGTCAAGTATCACACTCTTGAAAGCGCCAACTGCTTTTTCATCGATTGATCCCTTCTCAAGGACACCGTCCTTGATCACTACGTATGCATCATGTTCGCAATCAACGCCTTTACATGTATCGCATTGTTCACATATTTCGGCCTTGAATTCCAGGTCAAGGCCTTTTGGAAGGATCTGGCTGAATATTTGTTTTCCATTCCAGTATGGTTTTCCGTTTTCTTTTCCTGCAGGTTCCGGCAATTCCCATATCTCCGATTTTGCAAGAAGTTCCAGTGCATCGTCTTTATTGATTTTATCCTTACTGTTCGTAAGTAAGAAAAGACCGGAAATATGGTCATGGATACCGCCAATGATTGGACCTCCGAATCTGGGGGATATGATATTTTCCCGAACATGCATTAATATTTTTGCTTCCGCACGCGCATCTTCGGTTTGCGGTACATGCATGTTCATTTCATCACCGTCAAAATCAGCGTTATATGGCGGGCAAACTGCCGGGTTTAGCCTGAAAGTCTTATGTGGCAGCACTTTTACTTCATGCGCCATTATGCTCATCCTGTGAAGCGATGGTTGCCTGTTAAATAAAATGACGTCGCCGTCTTTCATTTGCCTGTCAACTTTCCATCCCAATTCAACAAGGTCTGCGAGTTCATTGGAATTCTTATCTGTGATCCTTAGCCTTCTTCCATCGGCCCTGACTATATAGTTGGCACCCGGATGGTTATCCGGACCGCGCCGGACATATTCTCTTACTTCATTAAGGTTCCTGGGTGTTACATACAATGTTATAGTGAGTTCCTTGGCGATCGCAAGGGGAACTCCCACTTCATGCATACCAAGATTAGGATCAGGCGAGATCACAGTTCTTGCAGAGAAATTGACACGTTTCCCTGATAAACTTCCCCTGAACCGCCCTTCTTTGCCTTTTAATCTCTGGGATAGGGTCTTGAGCGGCCTTCCGGACCTGTGGCGGGCCGGAGGGACTCCCGAAACAGCATTATCTATAAATGTAGTTATATGGTATTGCAATAATTCCCATAGATCTTCAATAATTAATTGTGGTGCTCCAGCTTCCCGGTTTTCCTGGAACCTCTGGTTAATGCGGATTATATCCACAAGTTTGTGCGTAAGGTCATCTTCGCTCCTTTGACCGGATTCAAGGGTAATCGACGGCCTCATCGTTACAGGAGGAACAGCAAGGACGGTAAGGATTATCCATTCCGGACGTGCGTTCTTGGAATCCATGCCGATCACTTCAATATCCTCATCAGTCATTTTTTCAAGACGTGAACGAATGTCCGTAGGCATCAACTTATGACCGTCTTCTATGAATGTTGTAGGTTTTTCAAATTTGATCTCTCTTTGCTCTTCATTGCAGTACTGGCACTTTCCAGCCTTTCGTGCGTCCTTGAAAACATCATTTACAACATCTTCAATGGATTGTCCCATTTTCTTAAGAACCCGTATCTTTTCAACGGTCTCTTTTTTCTGGGTGGGATCAAGAAGCAAAGCTCCACAATTTCTGCATGTTGCTCTTAAGATCTTGCGTATCAACTTTGCAAAACCCACATGCATTACAGGAGCAACAAGTTCAATATGCCCGAAATGACCGGGGCACTCGCCTGCTCTTCCACCGCATGTCTTACATCTTAGACCGGGGTCAATTACACCCAGTCTTGTATCCATCAATCCCATTTCAATAGGAAAACCATCATCATCATATGTATCGGCAGTTATGATTCTCGTGACACTCATTTTCCTGAATTCTTTTGGTGAAATAAGTCCGAATCTAATCTGTTTTATTCTTTTTGGGGTTGCAATTACCATAATTTTCACCTACACAGCATCTTCCAATTCCAGCCTCGGAGCTACACCCAGTGAAATTATTTCATCGAGGAGCAATTTAAAAGCATAGCTCATTTCGACAGGGTGTATATCCGTTTCCGCGCCACAGTCATGGCAAATTGTAGTATTCCTCCGTTTATCAAGTGTGGCTATCATGCCACAGTGAGAACAAACATATTCCATGACCCGGTCAGATTCATCCAGCAATCTTTCCTTGAGGGCCATTGCAGCGCCATGTCCGATAAGAACATCTCGTTCCATTTCTCCAAACCTCAAACCCCCTTCTCTTGCCCTGCCTTCAGTTGGTTGTCTGGTCAATACCTGTACAGGTCCGCGTGACCTTGCATGCATTTTTGAAGAGACCATGTGGTATAGTTTCTGGTACAGGATGACTCCGACAAAGATATCCGCCTGGATCTTATTGCCGGTTATGCCATCATAAAAGACTTCTTTTCCGGTGTTTGAAAACCCAAATTTAGAAAGTGATGAGGTTAAATCCTCTTCGGATTCACCTGAGAAAGCTGTACCGTCGATCCTGCGCCCTTCAAGCCCGCCAACTTTACCTCCTATCATCTCAAGAACGTGACCAACAGTCATTCTAGAAGGAATAGCATGGGGATTAATAATCAGATCAGGAACCAGACCGTTCTCGGTAAAAGGCATATCCTCATAAGGCACTATAAGACCGATCACACCTTTCTGGCCGTGCCGTGAAGCGAATTTATCTCCAATCTCCGGGATCCTGTAGTCACGCGTCCTTACTTTTGCCAGTCTTGAACCGTTCTCGGATTCGGTAAGTATTACTGTATCTACAATGCCTTTCTCATTTGAACGCATCGTGACAGAACTTTCTCTGCGCTGCACCGGGCTCAATCCCAATTCTGTGGGCTCTTCCAGGAACCTTGGGGGACTTGTCTTTCCGATCAGGACATCGTTTGGACCGACCGGTATTTCGGGATTGACAAGACCATCTCCATCCAAGTGATTATAAACTTCCGCAGTTCTGGCACCCCTTACTTCCGTATCGGGGATCTCGAATTTGTCTTCCTGGCCTCCGGGATATTTTCGTTCTTCCCCTTCATTTGTCCTGAAGAAATGACTTCTTCCAAGACCTCGTTCGATCGCACCTTTATTAATGACAAGGGCATCTTCAATATTATATCCTTCATAAGATAATACTGCAACAACGAAATTCTGTCCTGCCGGACGGGTATCAAAACCGATCGCTTCTGCAGTTTGGGTCGAAGTGAGGGCCTTCTGAGGATAATGCAATACATGGGCTCTTGTATCCGGTCTTAATTTCATGTTCGGTGTTGACATGCCAAGACATTGTTTGACCATGCCTGCACCCATTGTGTTCCTTGGCGACGCATTGTGTTCAGGGAATGGCACCATACCCGTACAAATTCCCAGGATCAAAGACGGATCCATCTCAAGATGAGTATGTTTGGTATTCAAATTCTTTTCATCTATTGCTATGAATGCATTTTCTTCTTCTTCAGCATCCAGGTACTCGATCAAACCTGCATCCGTAAGACTATCAAAAGTGATCTCCTTCTTTTTCAGGCGTTCAATATGTTCGGGTGTTACCAGCGTCTTACCATTTTCAACAATTATTGCCGGACGTCTTGCTCTTCCCTGATCCGAGTTTATGATTATCTCATTTGTATCCTCATAGAATATTACATTTACCTGTTTTTTGATCTCACCCATTCTTCGTTTTTTTCTTAAATTATGGACAAGTTCTTTCGGATTGGCAATGGTACCAATAAGTTCACCGTTTAAAAAAACTCTTGCCTTACTCAAATGATTCAGCCTCCTCTTCCGGCATTATTTTTGTTTCTTCAGCTTCTTCAAGCGCTTCCAATTCCGTGGCATAGGTTGTTGGGACTTCTTCCATTCCAAGAAGCTGTGGTATGATCGGTGCCGTACCCATTTCCAGGAGCATTTTCTTAAGCTGCGATTCATTACCGGCAGCCGTTGATATCTCGACCAGCTGCGCAAAATTTTTCACCAATCCACAGTTGGGGCCTTCAGGGGTTTCTGATGGGCAGACTCTTCCCCACTGGGTGGGATGCAAGTCCCTAGCCTCAAAATGAGGTTGTGCTCTTGATAAAGGTGAAATGACCCTTCTTAAATGGGACAATGTTGCAATATAATCCGTGCGGTCAAGCAGTTGCGAAACACCTGTCCTGCCTCCGACCCAGTTGCCTGTGGCGAGGGCATGTACAAGACGTTCAGTAAGTACATCGGATCTGACAATAGTAGTCACATTCAGATCCCTGTTCCTCATGCTGGCTCTTTCCAGCTGGTACTTGATATCACGGGTAAGCCTGTTGAAAGATACCCTGAAAAGGTCTTCGATCAATTCTCCAGACAATTTTAGCCTCTTGTTTGCATAGTGGTCTTTATCATCACTGCCTCTTTTTCCCAGCGCCAGTTCAAAACACGCCTGAGCCATGCGGCCAATGAACTGTGCTTTAATTATCCTGTGGATTTCATCGTTCCCAAGATGGGGCAATAAATACCTGTCAATAACATAATTCGCTCTTTTGACCTGGTAATCCCTGGATTGTCCGGAAGCCACTCTTAACCCGATTTTCTCCATTGCTTCGATCTTGTTGGCAGCCTCTGCTTCTTCAAGGTTCTCAAGCATAAATTTGATGATCTCAGGATCATCGGATACGGCATTGACAATGTCCTGATCGGTCTCAATACCCAGAGCTCTCATAAGAGTGATAAAATTTATTCTGCCCGATATGGATGGGAATGAGACTTCAAGGATCGACTTTTTATTTCTCTCAACTACGACGAGGGCGCGGTAGCCCCTGCGCTGTGAAAAAACTTTGGCAACTTCGATATTCTCACCATATCGTTCTTCCATTTCCACAAGGATCTTATTCGGCGCAAGGTCTTCAAGCGTGGTTATAACGCGCTCGGTACCGTTAACTATGAAAAATCCACCCGGGTCCTGGGGGTCTTCGCCCAGTTCGATCATTTCCTTGTGTGACAAACCTATAAGGTTGCATGCTTTTGACCATATCATTATCGGAAGCAAACCGATCTCAGCTTCTTTTTCTTCTTTTTCACCCTCAGGAGTGACAATGGCCATACTTAGAAATAGAGGCGCAGCGTATGTAATATTTCTGAGCCTTGCTTCAGTTGGATGGAGTTTGTCAACAGCCCCATCTGCCTCTCTCACAACAGGGAAACCTACTCTTATCTTCTTGAGTTTTACATAGGTCCCCTCGATTTCGGTTTCAATAATTCTCTGCTCTTCAATGACTTTCTGGAGGCCATGATCCAGGAAATCATTAAAAGAATCTACATGATGTCTAACAATTTTGTCACTTGTAAAATACGCTTTTGATAGTACCCTTCTGTCCAACATATTACCTCTATTTACAGCTTACGCGATTACCATACGATAATAATAAGCGATACCTGCGGTTTTGCTTTCCCGGGTAATCCGCATTACATCTCCAACTTTAGCTTTTGCTGCCGCCACAGTAGGATCTATTGCACGGATTTTAGGCAATTGCTCTTTTTCTACATTATATTCTGATAATAAATTCTTAACTTCGTCTTCACTTAATATTTCGTGATTCGGTACCATTCTATGTTTAAGGGGATTGAATTCCCTGCCGGTATTCTCTTTCTCTTTCACACAATTACCTCCCGGACAGACGGGCTCGGAGGGATTTGAACCCTCGACCATCGGGTTTCTTCTCGCTTGAATAAAAGCCCGGTGCTCTGCCTGACTGAGCTACGAGCCCAACCATATTATCCACGAATCTTAATAAACGCTACCAATCACGGAAGAAAAATATCCCTCAATTAATGGCAATTCTATTAAAACCTCGCAGACGTGCGCCCCTTGTACGACATTATTAACCTTAAATCTTTCCATCGATAACGTTAGAATCAATGATAAATTATAATAAATAGGCAATTTAATAATCTTGTTCCCATATTCCTGGTTAAAATATTTTTTCCTAATCTTCTTCGGATGCCTGTGGGAAAAGTGCTTTTTGAGTCTTCATTGGAGTGTAATCAATTTTCTTCTTTCTTTTCCGAGCTTTTAGTGGGTTATGTTTAATTTTGGATTCTTTGCTTTCTTGAATGTGCAGATTTTCAGAGATTTCATTTTTTTGGGGCACTTCGCTACTCTTTTCCATCGTAGGAGGCAATATTTTTTCTTTCACTTCAGTGTCTTCTAGAGGTTCTTCCTTTATTGTAGATTGTTCGATAGTCAGGTCGCCAGGAATATCTTCTTGATGCGGGGTGGGCTCTTTTGGAGTCTCTTGTAAATGTGTGCTGGTCTTTTGTGGCAAATAAATGAGTTTTGTTAATGCATTCCTGCAAATTTGCCTGTATTTTTCTTTATCTACCTCTTGTAGCTGGCTTCTTTCAACTCGTTCCAGGGTCTTGGATACGGTCTCTTTGACCCAATGATCGCGTGTTTTTGCATCGATTTCAACGATAGTTTCAGGTCGAATGGATACAATTGTTGTTTCTTCATCCGGTCTATATGCATTAGTTTTACCAATTACTGCTACGAAGCATGGTATAGTGAAACCGGATAGGGCTCTTAAAGCCTCTGGTTGGTACTGGCCTGCATATACTGTGAATGCTCCTGTTGGATCAATTATCCTGCCTCGCAGGTAGTCTCCTGATTCGAGATTATCGATTTCGACAAGAACACCCATCATAAGGACTCTTTTTACTTTAACCCCCGTTGGAGTTAGCTGGTAGAGGCTATCGAAATCTCTCCCTTCAAAGTGTTCGATTATCGTCTGTTTGGATTCTGCCAGCTCGGCAGCAAAGAGCCTGAGAGCAGGTTGTCTTATGAATTTTTCGTTTTGTTTGATTGTCATAATATTCTTATTGGTGCGAAAACACATAGCATTACCTGTAATATTCACTGATATTTTTAAGATGTTAAATGTCGGAAAAAACAAAATAGAGATAGCAAAATCACGGTGACTCATTTTCACACATGATGTCTCATGTCACATTTGAAAAAAAGAACACTGCCCAATTGGCTATAGGGGCGAAGGATACCGAAAGTTCAGGTACTGGAATGGATTACACCAATGGAACTATAGATGAGGTAAGATTTTTTGATCGTAAATTATCATCAACTGACCTTACATCTATAAAGAATAATGAACATGTTCCAGCAGGTTCAGTAACCCGTAACCTTTCTTCTCTTATTCATGCAGGGGAAGAGTTAAACGAATCAGGATGTAATGGAACATGGGATAGCTCGATAACGAAAGTGGATGTTATGGCAAGTACCAATAATGTCAACTGGGATATGATTCAATCGAATGCTACTCCAAATGCTATTTATTCTATTGATACTGGGAACAATTATACTTATTTAAGATGTTCACTAAGTACAATTGATTCTTCAAGAACGCCTGTAATTGAAAGTATCAGGGCAAGAATAATTCCAAAAGGATTTTTTTATACGATATCCGTATCAACATTCCCCTCATATCTAAGTCCTCAACCTACAGGTGGAGATGAATATACTCCCGGTCAGAATGCAACCGTTACAGCGCAACCTGTCAGTGGTTATACTTTCCAGAATTGGACTGAAAACGCAAGCCAGGTATCAACAAGCCCTGCCTATCAATTTACAGTGACAGGAGATAGAAACCTTGTTGCTGAGTATACACAGAATCCATTATATACTATATCTTTATCAACATCGCCTTCCGGTCTAATACCTCAACCTACCGGTGCAGGTCAATATCCTTCCGGGGAGAATGCAACCGTTACAGCACAATCTGTCAGTGGTTATACTTTCCAGAATTGGACTGAAAACGCAAGCCTTGTATCTACAAACCCTGGCTATCAATTCACAGTGACGGGAGATAGAAATCTTGTTGCTGAGTATACACAGAATACCGGTTCACTTGTGGGGTGGTGGAAATTTGATAATGATATCCTTGACTGGAGCGGTAATAGAAATAATAAAGCCTGTTCTGGTTCAGGGTGTCCGACTCCAACGACCGGGAAAGTTGCAGGTGCGTTATACTTTGATGGCAATGATTCTATTGATTCAGGAAATGGAGCAAGTCTTAATATTACAGACAGTATCACAATTGAAGCATGGGTAAAACCTGCACAATTAGCTACCCAATATATTGTGAAAAAGGCTTCTAAAGGCTCTACGAATGGCTATGAACTTTCCCTTGCTGCGGGTGGTAAAGCCTTTTTCAGAGTCAACCAAAAAACTTCCGTAGAACTCTATAGAGTAGATACTGTTTCCAATTATCCCGTAAATAATACTACCTGGGTTCATCTAGTTGGATTATATAATGGGACCCAGATACAGATTTATTTAAATGGCAATCTTGAATATAGCAAACCAGGTCCGTCCAATATTTCATCCAATACGGATAATTTAGAAATTGGCGGTCCGGATGGTTTAGCATATTTTAAAGGATCTATTGATGAAGTTCGGATATGGAATCGTGCGTTAACTCCTCAAGAAATCGAAGCTTCTTATAAAGCCGTACCTCCATTCCTGAACTCAATAAACGTCACTCCAAACCCGATAACCCTGGTAGCCGGAGAGACCCGGACATTCACTGCTTCTCCAAAAGACCAGTATGAAGATCCAATATCAGTCTCAGTAACCTGGTCAAGCAGCAACGAGACAGTAGGTAGTGTTGACCCCATTACAGGAGATTTCAATGCCCTAGCCGCAGGAACCACAATGGTCAATGCAACCAATGGCTCGGTTACAGGAACTGCCATCGTAACTGTGAAAACTAAAACTTTAACTCCATCGATTACAATTCTCTCTCCAAATGGCTTAGAGAACTGGGTAAGAGGCACAATTCAAACCATAAGATGGAATTATACTGGCAATCCTGGGAATTATGTGAAAATAGAACTCCTGAAACCAGGTGTGACAAATAAAGTAATCATAACAAGAACCATAAATGACGGTTCCCATCCCTGGTTAATTCCAGATAAACAGGCGCCAGGAACTGACTATAAAGTAAAGATTACAAGCACAACCAATACCTCAAACAACGACACAAGCAATAACAACTTCACTATCCTTGCTCCCTCCTTCACTGTTGTTTCTCCAAATGGCTCGGAGAACTGGGTAAGAAGCACAACCCAAACCATAAGATGGAATTATACAGGCAATCCTGGGAAATATGTGAAAATAGAACTCCTGAAACCAGGTGTAGCAAATAAAGTGATCATAGCAAGAACCCTGAATGATGGTTCCCATCCCTGGTTTATTCTAGATAAACAGGCGCCAGGAACTGACTATAAAGTAAAGATTACAAGCACAACCAATACCGCATACAACGACACAAGCAATAACAGCTTTACAATCAGTAGGTGAGTTTATCTTATCGCAATATTTGTAATTTGCCATAATCAACTCCGCTGGCTTCAGCATCAGGAGAAATAATCAAGAATGCGGAGAAAGGGAGTTGAACCCTTGAATCACTGCTGAAACAGATCTTGAGTCTGTCGCCTTTGACCACTTGGCTACCTCCGCAATTGGGGCATGCAGAATTATCCTTATTTGACTTAAGGATGTCGTTGGGCAAATTACAAATGGTGAAAAGTCCTCTTATGACAAAAAAATAAGAACTATATAAAGAGTTTATCAATAATCTATTAAATAATCACATCCATAATTTACTATAAAAAGATGACAGACTTAAACACAATACTTTCTTCGATAATTTCATCAATAAGACCATCCGATGCAGAGAGGCATAGGTTAAAAACACTCGCAGAGAGGCTTATTGAGCGCATTAATTCCATTGGCAAAGCCGAAGGTTTGAATGTCAATGGGATCCTCGTGGGTTCTTCTGCTCGTGGAACATGGATATCAGGAGAACATGACCTTGATATCTTCATAATGTTCCCACCTCATGTAGAGCGGCAATATCTCGAAGAAAAAGGGCTTTATATCGCCCGCAAAATCGCGCTGGAAGGGGACTGTTTCGAAGAACGATATGCAGAACATCCATATATCCATGCGGTAATTGATGGTTTTGAAGTGGATCTTGTCCCGGCTTTTAATGTGGAGAATGCCGCCCGGATCAAATCAGCCGTGGACAGGACACCTTTTCATAATAAGTATGTGGAATCCAGAATAAAAGGTCTTGAAGATGACGTATTGCTTTTGAAGCAATTCCAGAAAGGGATCGGAGTATATGGCTCTGAATTAAGAACGCACGGTTTTTCAGGTTATCTCGTGGAGCTCCTGGTGATATATTATGGTTCCTTCGAAAAAGTCCTCAAAGCGGCTTGCGACTGGAAATTCGGGACATCAATTGATATCGAGAAACATGGTACAATAATACATAAAGATCCCCTTATCATGATCGATCCCACGGACCCGGCACGAAATGTCGCTGCTGCGCTATCTCTTGATAATATGTGTATATTTATAGACAGGGCATGTGACTTTCTCAAGGATCCCGATGGATCTTATTTTCATCCCAACATTTCGCAGCCGCTTGGGGATAAAGACCTGGAATATCTCATTTCCACAAGAGGCACAAGCCTTATTGCTGTTGAATTTGAAGCCCCGGACGAAGTTGAGGATGTCGTGTTCCCCCAGCTTTATAAACTTGAAGATTCATGCCATGAGATGCTGGAACGAAACGATTTTCGTGTATATAACAGCGGAGTATGGGCTAAAGAGAGAGCCATAGTACTATACGAACTTGAATCTGCAAAGCTTCCAAATGTAAAAAAACATACCGGGCCCATGGTGGGAACAAAAGAACATGCATCCGCATTCAAATCAAAATATGACCGCGCTAATAAGCTATCTAATGTATATATCCGCAACGGGAAGTATATGGTTGAAATTCCCAGAAAATATTCCCATGCCAGGAAGCTCGTTGAATCCGAAATACTCAAATGCGGTCTTGGAAAGCATATCGGTGTTAGCATGAAGAAAAGGTTCAATGTTATGGAGAATTTGGAAATACTAAGTGTCAAGGATGAGGGATTCAGGAAATTCCTGAGGAGATTTTTCGATAAATAGGGGCATTCGTTATGAAATATTTATATTTAATAATTATCTTATTATTCTTTTTGATTCCCGGATGTCTTGAATCCGGCGCTTATAAAGATATTTCAAGATCGCAACTATCGTCGAATCCGGATGTTTTCGAAGGGAAAAAGATCTGTACAGATCTAATATATGAAAATAATAGTTTTTCAGGGATAAATGTCTTGAAGAATCAAAATTTCACATCAGACCTTAAAAACGGGACTCTTGCAACCGTGTGCGGAATTTATAAGCCCGGCCTGATTGACCCGGATTCAGTAAATCCCGTACTGGCGATAGCCACAGAAAAAGACGTTTACTATTCCAATGAGACACTAAGAGTCCATATTGATTTTTATTCCCGGATAGACGGAAAAGCGAAGCTTGAAGTATCAGGCATAAGAAATGATTTTGGCAGGCCATTAATAGAAAGGGTACAGGACATTGCTTTTGTTAAGGGGATCAATGGTTTTAATTTTGAATTCAAGACACCATCGTGCGAGGAATGTTCCGGTCTGTCGCCCGGTGAATATGCGGTCAATGCCACTGTGAATGTTAATGAAAAATCATTCGAAACATATAGGAAGATCACGCTTGCACAAGAGAATTCCATGCGCAATAAGACCGGGATTTCACAGGTAAATGGTACACAGGCAGCGCCTGCATATTCTGTTCCCGGATCGAATAATACGATACTGGTCGAATACTTCTATATCACAGGATGCCAGAAGTGCGAACAGGCCACACCTGTTGTTGAAGCCATAATGAAATCCTATGGAGAAAGGGTAAACTTCATAAAATATAATGCCAAAGAGGAAGGCAGGGAATTGGCAATAAAGTATGGTATTCCCGGTACACCTTCCATAGTCATAAATAAAGACCGCAAGAACCTGATATCATATGAGAATTACAGCGGTGATACGTCAAAACTTGAAAATATCTTGAAAATTGCTATTGATAATGCCTATAATTCACAAAAAGCCCCTGATATTGCGCAAAATGAGAAAATAATCCTCTCTGTGCCATCTGTTTTTGTTGTGGGGTTCCTTGCAGGTTTTAATCCCTGCCTCCTCGCTATCCTTGCTTTTATTGCATCCGTGACACTTGCGACTACGGGCAAAAGGCGAAATGTCCTTCTTATCGTGCTGATGTTCACCCTGGGAATTTTTGTAACATATCTCATAGTGGGGATAGGACTTCTAAGGATATTGGAGGAAGCTCCCGGATTGCAGGCAGATATCAAGAATTTCCTTGTTGTTCTTATCGGGATCCTTGGGCTCTGGCATGTTTACGATGCGAATCATCTCAGGACAAATACGGAATCATCTTTCTATACCCCGAAGGCTTTTATCCGCCTCACAGAAAGCGTGACTAAGAAAGTCAGCCTTCCCGCATCGTTCTTTATGGGCGCCCTATTCTCGCTCATAAAAGCACCCTGCGTTGGTGCGGTTTATTTCCTGATACTTGACATGGTAAGAAGCGGGGAAGGTACAGGCTATCTTTATCTTGCGGCGTATAACTTTGGTGTCGTGCTTCCGGTTCTTGTTCTTGGAGGCGCGATAGCTTTTGGTCTGGATCCTGAAAAAGTCGAGAAGTTCAGGAAAGATAAAAGATCAATGATGCGCCTTGTCACGGGAGTGACTCTGTTGGTCATTGCCTTTTTGATGTATATGGGGAAAATCTAATCCTGAAGTATTAAATCTGCGTTCATTGGCGCTTATCTACGGTTTAATAAATTTCAGACAGGATTTACAGGATCGACAGGATTGGATTGAAAACTTCCGCTTTCAGGCGTGGAGGTATCAAACTTCCACCCGTGCCACGTTCATATCCTTCTCCAATCCCATCGCCTCAGCCACTGATTCGCATTTTGTCCTCAAAAGATATGCGATCGGCTTGAAATCATACTCGGACATCGTTTCGTAATTCGCCATCCCCTTGCTGATAACAAGCGATGCATTCCCCAGGGCTTTGACAAGTTCAGGCGGAGCCTCCTGGAGGCACAAACCAATGGCATTTGAACCTGTGGTGAGCACCCTGTCAACCATCCTGTCAATACCAAGTTCCAGCGCTTCTTTCATGGTGACATCATTCAGTATGGGCGCACCCCTGACAACAAGCGTGATATTGCCCCCCAGCTTTTTTATTTGCTCAAACAGCAACATATCAAATACTATCTCCCCGCAATTATCAGCAAGATATACAACGTCATTGAGCATTGTTTTTATCTTATCCGAATCATCCACATCAAGCCCATGTTTGAGCTGTTCCTGCATCGCCGTCTTTGCTGTTGCTTTATCAGCGTCAAATCCAAGAACCCCGAAATCAAATGAGTTGCCGATGATCGAAACAAGCACTGCGCGCCTGAACGAATCTTTTTCGGTTACAAATTCCCTGGCAAGAGGCATGAGCTTTTTTGCTGCTTCATTGCTCTCTTTTTTTTTCAGGGCATACGGATCAATATCCCCAAGTATCCTGTATGCTTCCCTGTGTATCTTGGTAGAAAGATGGGTCGCAGGAGCACCATCGACCATGTATTTCCGAAGCACTTCGATACCTGCAAGCACCACTTTTTTCTGCAATTCCAGGTCTTTTGTGGAAAGTTCCGCTTCAAACTGTACTCTTGATAATAAGCATGGTGCACATCTGGGATGGGTCTTCACGATTTTCACTCCTAAAATTCAAATAATTGTTTTTGTTTTGTTTCAATCTGCACTTTTCTTTCCCCCATTCCCCTTAACATTTCCCTTGTCACTCCGAAATCAGATAATATACGTTCAACCGGTGGAAGTATCTGTTTATTGATGTAATAATCAACATCAATAGGAAGGTTTTTCTTTTGCGCATATTCAGGGTCTTCTGCGCGGTCAACAAAAATCGCATTTCCCGCCACGATCACAAAAGGTATCCTGTCACCAACGTTTGAAACTATACCTCTTTTCTGAAGTTTTTCTATTACGGTTATATGAGGCTGCCTGTTCCTGTAGCTTTCAATTTTCTTGGTATACTGCCTTGTCAAAATCAGGTCTTCAAAAAGCGGGCTGCTTGCATCTATTGTTTTTATGCTGTTAATCGTATTCTTGACAAGAAGAACAGCATCATCCACCTTTCCTTCTATGAGCACAAGTTCAAGGACCTTCTCGATCGTCTTTGTGGTAAGTTCGCACCAGTCACGCCGCACGGTTTCCATGCCTTTTACTTTGATCTTTTCTGACATTCCCTGTGCGGTTTTCTCCTGGACAAGCAGAGCATAGCGCTTCTTGGCAAGAAATATAGCGCGCCTGGCAAAAGAATCAAAAACAAGCTCCATGGGCTTAACCAGGGAATCCGTAACTATACCGGCGATACTTTTTCCCACAAGCTGCGCTTCATCGAAAGTGATCCCGCCACCCAGAAGATTCACAAAAACACTGTCCGTATCTCCATATACCACAGATAATCCGATGTGCTTTCCGCTTATGTTTTCATCTTTCTTAAGAGCTTTTCCGTCCCTCAGGATTATTTCCTTGATCTGGTTCTCTATCAAATCTTTTGTTCGCAGGATATTCTCGCGCCCGAAGCTTGTTACTGCGCTTGCAAGAGTCAAACTGTAAAGCCGTGCCCTGGTATATCCTGAATAGCCATAAAAACTGTTGAGCAGGATCTTAAGAGCAAGCTGTGTCGCATCAAGTACGCGCTTTTCCTCATCATTTGCGGTCTTCATTTTTGCTCGCGTCTCCTGCCTGCGGTTCAAGAGATCTTCAAGAATAGATGGCACGATTCCCTTAACTATATTCCTGGAAACAAAAACACCTCCGGTAGGCGCAACGACCACATCATCGGGCCTATATCCTACAATTTCGGTAGTATAACACAGGTTATGCGCCATCATTATAGTCGGGTATAGTGATTTGTAATCAAGGATGACAATATTATCCAGAAGGCCCTTCTTTGGCGGCAGTACTTCCGCACCCGCAAGTTCCTCTCCTTCATCATAGCGCTCATCTGACATCTCACCTGTGGGACGCGCAGGAAGCACCCGATCGTTTTTCATATACTCGCGAAGCATCAGGTTCTCTACCATCTGGGTCTGTCCGCCATCCAGGATATCCTGCAAAAGAGTTCCGCTCACCCTGGCAAGAGCGATGTATTTGTCAATAAGCCGAAGTTTCAACAGGAAAAGAAGTGCAAGTTCCGAGTCCCGCCTTGCATATTCGATAAATTTTGAAAGCTTTTCGCCGTTATCATTCCAGTATGATTCCATCTCAAGGAATGGTATATCAAGTTTTTCACAGGCCAGCAATTCCTTTGCTGCATTTCTCAATGTGTACTGTTTGAGGGAAAATTCACGTCGAAGGAGCGGCAGCACGTCCACAGCAATGCGCCCCATCACGCTAACTCTTGTTACATTCCCTATTTTCCTGTAATAGAGTGTCCTGCCGTCCCTGCCTGCGGTCGGTTCGATACGTGCTCCTTTTTTATTGAGTGTCTTGATCCTGTCAACGATATAAGGGATGTCAAAACTGTTGGAGTTGTAGCCCACAAGGATATCGGGATCGTAATCTTTTATTATTTCAAAAAACCTGCACAGCATATTTTCTTCGCTGCCACAGCCCTCGTTTTCACCTTCTGTTCTTGCATCCTTGCCAATGAGAACAAGTGTTTTCTTGTCCTCAAAATCGGGAGCAAAAGCAAGACTGATAAGGACGATGGGTGATTTTTCAGGAGTCGGCATTGCGCCATTTAAAGGCAGGCATTCGATATCAAATGCAAGATGCCGCAGGGGTGCGTTTTTCAGGATTTCAAGAGGTTCTACGTACCTTGATGTAATATTTCGGTCACATAAAACCTCGTTTCTTACCGGATACCCTTCCGGTTCCGATCTAGACCAGCCCATGCCGCCAAGTCCAGAATCTACCATATACCTGTTGCGGAAAAGGATGTCAGTCTCATAAACATCATCCACCATCTTCCTCACCTCATCGCGGATTATGGGCACGCTCTTGGGATCAAAGAGAATGATCTTTAGCATGCTGGTTTTGTTCTTGAAATAGCCCACAGGTTCAAACCTTTGAACAGGTTCGATCCTTTTTATGTGCCCTTTGAACTTTTCCTGCAAAATCCCTGCCATTTCAGGCGCTGCTTTTGCATAAAAATAAGGTTCAAAATCAAGCACGAGGCAGCAAACACTATTTCCGGAGTCATCCCTTCCATAGAGCCTCACCACAGGCTTATCGTCGCTGTAAGTGTAGTCGGCATCGAGAATCTGGAAGTTCATTATGATTAGATTTGATTAAATATGTTTATATGTTTCTGTATCTTTAATTTGTTCAGGCTGAGCGATTTTCTATGGCTTCTTCGCTTCAAATCCGTGTGTATCTGCGTAATCATCAAAAGAAGGGCATGCAAAGCATGCCGCGTAAACTGAGGTTTCGGTTTATCCGCTTATGACCAAAATATTAATATCCAACTAAGTTTAACATAGTTAAACATAGTTGGATATAAAGGTGAAATAATGCAACAAATAAGAATGAGCAGAAAAGGATTGGTGGTCATACCTGTAAATATCAGGAAAAAATTAAATCTTCACTATGGTGAGACATTATTTATTGAGGAAGATGAAGGAACAATTAAAATAAAGCCCAAGGTTAAACTAAGATCCCTTTGCGGCACTTGGCCAGAACTTAATATCGAAACCATAACAAAAGAAATACTCGAAGATAGAGAGCTTGATGAAGAAGCCGATAAAGAGAGGGAGAAACTAATAGGAAGGAGGATTAAGTGAATCGGATTCTAATAGATACTATGTATATCGAAGAAATATTCTGTTGCGAAGAGGCATCTTATACCAATTTTGCAGATGCTGTAGATGATGGGAAAATAATTGGAATATCTTCAGTCGTTTCCCTTACGGAATTAGTAAAAAATCTGGGCATGAAGGATATGAATAGAATGCATAAAACTGTCCGGGAATTAAAATCCTCATCAATAATTCTCATAGATGTGGATCAAAGAATTGCGGAACATGCAGGCGAATTACGAATAAGATATAAAATTCCCACAGTTGATTCAATGATTGCGGCAACCGGTATTGTCGAAGGTGTCAGTCATATTCTTACAAGAGACTTGCGCCATTTCGGGTCTATTAAAAATCTGATTAAAATAATTGACCTAAAAACGGCTTTAAAAATGGCCAGGTAAGAAAAAAAGAAAAATATTGAAAAAAAGAAAAATTGTTCTTTAGATCAATGCAGCCGTAATACCCATTACTCCTGACTGGATGATAATCGCGACCGTGATTATAACACCTGCCATTTCAAGAGCTACTGCGACATTTCCTTTCTTTAGTTCTGCGAATTCATCGATTCCTTTGGTGAGCTTATCCAGGATATTCAATGCAAGATATATTGCTACTATTGCAAGCACTATCCCCAGTACAAGTTGAAGGATGCTGATCACGATAATTGCAATGCCCAGGCTGGACAGAAAACCAACATTCATAGCCTTTGAAATTCCCACTGAAATACCTGAAACTCCCGACTGCACTACTATTCCTATTGCAAGGAAAACAGATGCCACAAGAATACCCACTGCTGTGTTTCCTCTGGCGATTTCCTTTTCCTCGTCAATCCCTTTAGTTATCTTTCCCAATACGGAAAAACCAATATACAATGCCGCGACAGCAAGTATAATGGCAATAACTAATTGTATTATTCCTACGACTGCGTTTATTAATTCCATTAGTTCACCTCACGCTTTTAGCGCAGTATCATAATGGTGATAGGGTAATATATAATTATTGTGTCAACTTTAATATAATACCTTCAATCAAGATACACAAGGGCCTTATTCGGACATACCCTGACACAGCGCATGCATAGGTCGCATTTTTCATGATCTATCCTGGCAATCCCTTCTACATGTGCCAGTGCCCCTGTTTTGCATACACCCTCACACTTTCCACATTTCTTACACCCAAGAACAATTATGAAACCCATATTTTCCATTCATAAGCTATTTAAACATATAGGTATAGATAGGTTTTGTACAAATTGTGCAAAACACAGGATTATCATGCCAAGGTCAATTCCGGAAATGATCCGGGGAGATTTCAAATGCGACGATATCGCAAAGTGTATCCTCGGGCTTAAGAACATCGATATAGATTCCTACAAGGTACTCGTGGCAAAAGGTCCCATGACGGCAGAACGCCTTGGCGAACTCCTTACCCGGGAGCGAAGCACGGCTTACAGGTCTTTACAGAATCTTATGGCCTGCGGTCTTGTTCACAGGGAGACAAAAACCATCATCGAAGGTGGATATTACTATGAATATAAGGCTCTTGAACCTAAAAAACTAAAGGAAATGGTAATTGGGAACATCGATGATTGGTATAATAAAATGAAGAAGATCGCCGCAAACATTGATACGGAAATAATGAAGTGAATTCAAATTCCAAAAATATTATCGCATACTTCTTCGGTTTTTTCCCTGAATTCCTTCTGCGAAAAACCCATCATTGCCGCAGCGAACATTGCGCCTCCCGCGCCTACTCCTTCTTTCACATCGCCATTCTCATACATTCGAAGCCCGTGTCTTCTTGATTTTCCAAAACCCGGGTCTGCAGCAAATGCCTCATATCCCAGGATTTCTGTCATTTCCCTGAAATTGGCGCTTATGTCATCCGCAACATATCTGGTCGTAGCAATGGAAACATCACGATCCAGGCCAAGATGTTTGATTATGCCAAGGACCGAAACCATCTGGGTTCCTCCTGCCAGAACGGTTTTCTTCCTGAGTCCGTCAACAAGTCCTGCCGCTGATGCCATCATCGGGTCGCCAAGACTTTCAACTGCATTAAGTGGCCTGTTTCTTAAGCTTCCGAAAGATATTCCTGAATATTTCATGGCTTCTTCTACAACCCTGTTCTTGATATCAAGAGGATTTTTCGGGAAGCTGGATGAGACTTTGCCATCATAACCAAGAGCCTTGAGAACTCCCATGGCCGTAGTTGTTCCACCTGGCACGCTTTCACCGATTATCACAAGATCCGAAAGTTTCCCAAGTTTTTCACCAAGCGCCCTGGATTTATTATAGATTTCCAATGCATCTGCTACTGCATGACCTTTTCGGATATCTGTGCCAGGACGAGCATTCAGGTCTATTGTTGGGATCATGGGGCGGACATGAAGTCCCGCGTTTATAAAAATACAGGGTATGCCGGTAAGCAGCATTGATGCTCTTGTTAAAACCGCTGGAGAAGGAGCCCCTGATGGCGTCATTGCAGGCTCACTTATGCTTATGGCATTACCCGTCTCCACAAGTTCCGCATCTGCGGCAGGAGTAAAATCCGTTAGTTCCGGAGATTTTCCTGCTGCAGAAATATTTGGGATTTTAGCCGTCTGCGTATTTGCAAGTATGCAAAGGAATAGGGGATTTTCAGGGCTAAGATCCGGGTCAGGTTTAACCCACATATTCCTAAAGCTGATTTGATGTTTCGATATGGATTGATGCCGGGCTTTTAACGATGTTTCCCATTTTTGCGCCAACCAGGTTCTCGATTCCTTTCTCGGTTGCAATATCCACAATGCGCTGGGTTATGACGCCATCAAAGACCACAGATTTGATATTTCCATTAGCATCTTTCAGGGCGGTTGCAAGATCACGGACTGGCACTTCATTGATAGCATTATTATTCTCATCCAGGAAGCGCGCACTGAGAGTGCCGCTCAAATCTGTAATATGTTCCTGGAACGGGCTCTCCTTTAACTCTTTTTCAATTCTTGGTTCTTCCCTGTGTTCTGTCCTGGATTCAAATCTATTTTCTACCTTTGGTTCTGCTCTTGTCCTTGGTCTTTCCGGTTCTGCAACAGGCTCATTTTCTGCAGGTTCTTCCCTGACAGGTTTTGTTTCCACTTCTTCCGGAACTATAGATTCGCCCTTTCCAGCCTTCTTTCTTGTTGCTGCAAGTATCGCTATTCTTCTCTTCTTTCCTACCTGGTAATAATCGAATGCCTGCTCAACAGGTATTTTCTGCCTTAATGATTTTACAACCTCTTTCTGGACAAGTTCCTCTACACCTTTTCCATCTGGAGCGCGTGCAATGAAATCCACATCTGCGACCTGGAGCAATTCCTTGATTATCAATTCTCCGCCCCTGTCACCATCAGTGAAGGCCGTGACCGTTTTCTTCTTACAAAGGTCTGCAACTGCCTGCGGCACATTTGTCCCGCCAACAGCTATGGCGTTCTTGATGCCGTAGCGAAGAAGGTTCAGGACATCAGCCCGTCCCTCAACAACGATAATGGCATCAGAATCAAGTACATTCGGGCCCATGGGGATGTTATCTTTCCCATAAGTGGTCATTTCTTCGATCCTTACGGACTGCCTTACTTCATCGATGATTTCCTGGCTTTCCGGGAGCATTTCATCGAACATGGCTGTAAGTACCTGCTTTGCCCTCTCTACGATCTGTTTTCTTTTCGAGCTTCTCACATCTTCTATTTTCACGACACTGATATTTGAGATGCAAGGGCCGATCCTGTCAATGGTTTCAAGGCTTGCTGCAAGGACTGCGGTTTCAACTTTGTCAAGACTTGAGGGTATATCTATTGTTCCTGCCGATTTACCCATGTTTGACTTTATATTGACCTCAAGTCTTCCGATCCTGCCGCTTTTTTGCAGTTCTCGGAGGTCAAGATCTGCTCCGATTAATCCTTCGGTTTGTCCGAATATTGCTCCGACAACATCCGGGCGTTCTATTACTCCGTCTGCTTTTATTGTTGCATGAATGATATATTTTGTTGTATCTGAATTTTGCATATATTGTACCCTCCCTTTGAATAGTATTAGAAAAAGATTTCATCGGTTTGTCCAGGCTATATTTGAAAGTGCCTATCCTGAACTAAACAAATACCGTATCAGTCCCGGACTCTTTGACTTTATATTATAACCCAAACTGTAAATGACAAGTAACATTGATCTATCAGGCCACGATTAGTCTTGTGGCCCCTATATGATTATGAAATATCTGATTCTAACAACTTTTCTTTGGATAATGTTCGCATGGATGCATGATTTTTCCACCAATGCAAACTCATGCTATAATTGGATATATCCATTTAAAAACTTTGCGGTCATAAACCCGAAATCTCATAACTCAGATAATCATCATAAAAAGATAAAAGGCTATTCAATGGTAAAAATGCCTCATTCCCGTGAACACAAGCGACACGCCCAGCCTGTTAGCTGCAGCAATAACTTCCTTATCCCTTATGGAGCCTCCGGGAGATACGATATACCTGATATGATTCTCGGCTGAAGTAATGATGCTGTCATCGAACGGGAAAAAAGCATCGGATACCATGACACACTCATTCATTATGTTCTTGACGAATTCACCATCGCTTACGTTCGGTTTTTCCCTTTCATACAGGAGCTTGAGGTTCTCTCTTGCTTTTGTGGCAGCCAGTTTCTTTATAGAATCCACTCTGTTTGGCTGGCCGGCCCCGATGGCAAGTATCTGGTAAAATCCTCTTTCATACTCTCTGGTAATGACCACAGCGTTTGATTTTGTGTATTTGCAGGCATTTATTGCAAATTCAGAAAGCCCTTTTTTATCTTCGGGAAATTGATGTTGGGTCACAACATCCCATTTTTCATATAATCCCCTGTTCCTTGACTGGACAAGCATTCCTCCCACGATATAGCGGTATGTGTTCTCAAGCGCTATTCCCTGCGCCATTGGCAATTCAAGGATACGAAGGTCTTTACTCTTATTCTTGAGGTACAAAAGTTCTTCTTCATCATATCCCGGGGCGATAATTAATTCCACGAACCTGCCTTTTAAGAATTCAAGGGCGTCAAGGTCAGGTTTGCAGGTCATGCAGATTATACTGCCAAAAGATGAAACAGGGTCCCCGTCCCATGCCCTGGAAAGTGCTTCTTTGAGGGTATTTCCGGTCGCAAATCCGCATGGATTGCTGTGTTTTACGATCGAGACGGCTATTGTGTCCTTATAGGCAAGAACTACATTCAGGGCGCTTTCCGCATCCACATAATTGTTGTAAGAAAGCGCTTTTCCATGCAATTGTTTTGCATTTGCGATCGTGGGTTCTGTTACTCCCGGCTCTTTGAAAAATTTTGCTCTCTGGTGCCAGTTCTCACCGTATCTGAGAGTTCTTCCCTCTATGAATTTCATGCGCAGGATTTCTTCATTTCCAAGGGTCCTGCTCAAGTAAGTGTCGATTGCGCAATCGTAATCTGCAATTCTGCGAAAAGCTTTTACTGCAAGCGTTTTCCTGGTTTCAATGGTTATATCGCCTTTTTTGAGTTCTTCCAGGATCAATGTATAATCAGAAGGGTCTGTTATTACAGCTACATGATTATAATTTTTTGCGGCAGCCCTTACAAGGGCAGGTCCTCCAATATCAATATTTTCAATGGCTTCTTCAAGATTTGCGCCGCTTTCCACCGCTTTTTCAAAAGGATAAAGGTTGACGACCACGATATCAATAAATTCTATGCCATTTTTCATAGCATCTTTCATATGAGATGGCTTATCCTTCAGTGCAAGGATAGCCCCATGGATTTTCGGGTGCAGTGTCTTTACCCTGCCGTCCATCATCTCAGGGAATCCCGTAATATCGGAAACCTCAATTACCTTAATTCCCGCTTTTTTTAAAACAGAATGAGTCCCACCTGTTGAAATGATCTCAAATCCTAACTTAGAGATCCCTGATGCGAAATCAATAATGCCATTTTTGTCAGAAACGCTAATTAAAGCTTTCTTATGCAGAAAATATCACCTTATCTTAATAGAAAATGATAGCTATAAGTTTTTCTGATGAATCGGCTGTATATAACAATAAAAGCAAAAGATTAAAATTACATTTTGTCTTGTCACGATTACATTGTAAACAAGAATTATAAGGCATTTCTTCTGTTCAATTCATGATTTATTAGATGGGTTCGAAAGATTCAAAAGGAAT
>Ga0172443_1048_pt1 | contig 33296 bp, 33 predicted proteins | sample MayberryNE_Catta_6_FD_114741 | JGI IMG/M metagenome (GOLD analysis project Ga0172443, IMG submission 114741) | reverse complement strand
ATCCCCATCCTCTGCAACCTGAAATTCACCTTCATAGTACTCATTTTCGGGCTCATGCTTCACTTTAATAATATCTGGTTCATAAAAGTTCTCAAAACCACCTTCATAACCGCTGGTCAATACAGGTAAATCCTGCGGCAGGGATTTCAAAATTTCAACTAACTGACCGACTGTGAAATGGAACAATTCTTTATTACTCATTATAATCCCTCATACTTACTCAATTGGATTATTGTCACATTCTCTTGGAAATTGGAGTATTTTGCATAGGTAATCAACCACAGAGCACTCAGAGAACACAGAGCTTTGCCATTTTTCTCTGTGTTCTCTGTGATCTCTGTGGTTTTTAAAACTGGAAGATAATGTCAATTTTCTCCTCAGTGCGGAGAGAATTGGGAACTTAAGATAAAACAGCATCATATTTCTCATTTTCTAACCTCAACTTTTCAGGTTTTTCCTTCTTAATTTCTTCCCAACAGAAGCAATTGCCGAGGATTCCTCGGTAGCTGAATTATTGTCTAAATCATTTTCATTATCTAAATTGAAAGCCTGCAATTTTCGTGCAATCGTTTTCGCATCAGGCAATAATTTCTTATAGCTCTCAGGCAGGGCGGGGCTGATGCTGTAAGTAGATACACCGATTGGATGAACCGAGGTTTTCAGTGCATATTCTACAATGGTGCGCTTTTTGTTTTTGCAGATAATAATGCCGATGCTATCGTTTTCATGGGGCAGTTTCACCCTATCGTTCAATAGGTTAAGGTAAAACTCCATTTTACCCTTGTACTCAGGTTTGAAATCGCCGATTTTAAGCTCTATAGCTACAAGGCATCGAAGCTCACGATGATAAAGCAACAGGTCAATAAAAAAATCTTCATCATCAACGGTAAGCCTGAACTGATTTCCCAGAAACGCAAAGGAAAAGCCCATCTCATATAAAAAATTCCGGATATTTATTATAAGCGCCTGTTCAAGCTGGTGTTCGGAGTGTTCGTCTGAGAGTTCCAGGAAATCAAAAGTATAATGGTCTTTTACTGCAAGTTTCGCTTGATTCTTTATACTGTCGGGAACAGTCCTGTCAAAATTTGTCTGGTTCAGAAGATATTTTTCGTATGATTTGTTTTCGATTTGATGCAACAAGACATTCTTTGTCCAGCCGAATTTCTTTGTTGCAGTTATGTAAAATTCCCGTTCCAGATCATCCCTACACTTCTCGAAAATAAGAATGTTGTGCGACCAGGCAATTTCTCGCACCAGTGGTGCGAGATTTGGATGATCGGCATAAGTTTCATAAAATAGTCTTGCTCTCCAAAGATTTGACGAAGAGAAACCGCCGATACCGGGAAACTCCTCCTGAAGATCACTTGCCAATTTAGCAACAATTGATTTGCCCCATGTCCTTCCTTTCTGGCGTTGTACAATGATCTGTCCTATATCCCAATATAATGCGATCAGTTCCTTATTGACGCTTTTAATGCTTCATATTGAGCAGAACGGATTCTTTGTTTAATTTCTGTCAATAATTCCGAATATCCACCAGGGATTATATCGATCAAATCATTTTCCACCATCGCAGTGCGTATATCGCCTTCGTTGTTGGTTTTGGTGGTCAGCGAACCCTTAGCCAGAACAAAGCCTGCCTGCCCGGTCGGCGCAAGATGATAGAGGAAGTGCTGTATCCAGGCATAGTTGGCGTTGGCTGGCGGCGGTGGCAGTTTTTTTCCCAACACGCTCCAGCGTGCATCATCACGAAGCAGCTCACCGCTCCAGTCGCTATCGTTAAATGGCGGGTTGGCAATGATGTAATCGGCCTTCATATCCTTATGCATATCATTGAGAAAAGAGCCTTCATTGTTCCATTTCACATTGCTGCTGTCAATCCCGCGGATGGCAAGGTTCATTTTCGCCAAACGCCATGTGGTCTGGTTGCTCTCCTGCCCGTAAATTGAAATCCGGTCTTTGGGATCAATACTTAATTTCCTGCCATTATTCGTTTTATAGTGATCCTGACGCGCCTCAATGAATTTTTCACTCTGCACAAACATACCTCCGGAACCGCAGCATGGGTCAAAAACGCGCCCTTCATAAGGCTCAAGCATCTCAACCAGCAGCTTTACAACGCTGCCCGGAGTGTAGAACTGGCCGCCTTTCTTGCCTTCTGCCAGTGCAAATTCACCAAGGAAGTATTCAAATACCCTCCCCAGGAGATCTTTGCTTTTGGCTTCCTTGGTACCCAGTTCCGCGCTGCCCACAAGGTCGATCAAACCACCAAGGCTCTGTTTGTCTAATTTCTCCTGTGCAAACACTTTGGGCAAAACCCCCCTTAGTGAAGTGTTGTCTTTTTCGATAGCATCCATGGCTTCATCCACATCTTTGCCTATCGTGGGAAGTTTTGCACGGCCCTGCAGCCAGTTCCAGCGCGAAGAAGGAGGCACATAGAAAACCTTTTCAGCAGTATATTCGTTCTTATCTTCGGGGTCTGCGCCTTCATATTCGCCTTTGCCTTCTTTCAGCTTTTGATGAAGTTCCAGAAAGGCGTCAGAAATGTATTTCAGGAAGATTAAGCCCAATACAATATGTTTGTATTCGGCTGCGTCCATGTTCTTGCGCAGCTTGTCGGCTGTCTTCCAGAGTTTTTTTTCTAAGGGTTCATCATTCTGGTTATTTTTGTCTTTTTCGATACGAGCCATCGATCAGTCTCCTATACAACATTTTACTTAATAACCCCCACGTTATAAAAGGAAAAGTGTATATCTGTCATTAATCATATATCATATTGGGAGATACAATGACAAACATATTATATGTCCAGACAAGCGGAATCGATACGCCTGAACGCCTTTATTCACCTTTTATTCTTGCCCAAACCGCAAAAGCCATGGGTATAGATGCGATAATCTACTTCCTTGGCATGGGAATAACGGTAGTAAAAAAAGGGAATGCTGAAAAGATCAAGATAGGAAAATTTCCAACTCTTAAGGAAGTTATGGATCAAACAACAAAAGCAGGTGTAAAACTGATGGTCTGTGAACAGAGCACTCAACTCATCAATCTTACAAGGGGCGATTTTATCCATGAAGCTGAGATTGTGGGAGCTGCCACTCTTAACGACCTTGTGCTTGAAGCTGACGGAACTATGTGGTTTTAGGAGGTAATTATGAAAATCCAGTGGAAATGTTCAATATGAAACAGGTTTACATGGATCACGGGTCGGCTTCACCGATTGATGCCCGCGTGCTTGAAGCCATGATACCGTTTTTTGAAAACGATATCGGGAATCCTTCATCGCTACACTCGCAGGGACGAAAAGCAAAAAGGGAGCTTGAAAATGCACGCATCAGCGTTGCAAAGCTCATAGGTGCGCCCAATCCGAAAAGCATCATTTTCACATCATGCGCAACTGAATGCAACAATCTTGCGCTACGCGGAGCAGCATTAAGGTATAAAGATAAAGGAAATCATATTATCACAACTTCGATCGAGCACATGTCCGTGATGAATGCTTTAAAAGACCTGCAAAGGAGCGGATTTGAGGTCACTTATATTCCTGTCGATAAGGATGGGCTCGTGGATCCCGGACAGGTAAAGAATGCCATAACAGACAAGACCATCCTTATTTCAGTGATGTATGCCAACGGTGAAATTGGAACTATCCAGCCGATAAGGGAAATTGGCGAAATCGCCTCAGAAAGGAAAATAATGTTCCATGTGGACGGGACGCAGGCATGTGGTAAAATTCCTGTTGATGTGGAGAAGGAACATATCGACTTTTTGACAATTTCTTCCAATGATATGGGAGGCCCGAAAGGTGTTGGCGCTCTCTATATCAAACAGGGTGTAAGGATAATTCCTTTCATGCTGGGAGGAGGGCAGGAATTCGGGATGAGGAGCGGTTCTGAGAATATTCCCGGTATAGTCGGGATGGGCAAATCTGCCCAGATAGCACAGGAAGAAATGACGGTTGAAAGCGCCAGGCTTATGAAAATGCGGGACAGGCTTATCGATAATATCCTCAAAATGGAATATACCTATCTGACGGGGCACAGAACAAAAAGGCTTCCCAATAATGCAAGTTTCAGGTTCAGCTTCATTGAAGGTGAAAGCATTATACTCCAGCTCAACGACCTGGGGATAACAGCAAGCACAGGTTCTGCATGTTCCACAAAAACCCTTGAGCCCTCACATGTCCTGATCGCAATGGGATTAAGGCATGAGGAAGCTCATGGCTCGCTATTGCTTACACTTGGAAGGGGCAACACCATAGAAGATATAGACCATGTCATTGAATCTGTCCCGAAGATCGTTGCGCGATTAAGGGAATTGTCGCCGCTTTATGTGAGGAAATAATTATGGAAGAACAATTCGAATATTCAGAAAAAGTCATGGATCATTTCAGGAACCCAAGAAACGTAGGCCAGATAAAGGATGCAGATGGCATTGGAAGGGTAGGAAATCCAGTATGCGGGGACTTGATGGAGATCCAGATCAAAGTCGAGAACAATGTCTTAAAAGATGTGAAATTCAAGACTTTCGGCTGCGGCTCAGCTATCGCAACAAGCAGCATGATAACGGAAATGGCTATCGGGAAAACGCTTGAAGAAGCGCTCAAGATCACGCGCGGTGAGGTGGCAACGGAGCTTGGGGGTCTGCCTCCCATCAAGATGCACTGTTCCAATCTTGCGGCGGATGCGCTCCATGCGGCTATCAAGGATTACATGTCTCACAAGGAGGAGAAGGAAAAAATTGAAGCGCAAAAATATGATTTTGATGTGATCATCGTGGGTGGAGGCCCGGGCGGACTGACCACCGGGATTCTTTGCGCGTACCGTGGCCTTAAGACAGCGATCTTTGAAGCTTCGAATTGGGGCGGCATATTGTCATGGCTTTGCCCTAATAAGATGATCGAGAATTTCCCCGGGCTATGTGAGAAATCAACCTGCACAGACCTTGTAAATAGCTGGGTGAATGAAGCCAAGAAATTAAAAGTGGAATTGAAAAAGGAACGTGTGAATGAAATCACCCCTGATAAGAAAATCATTTCAGAAAGTGGGGAATATAAAGGTAAGATCATTGTTCTTGCGACAGGCAGTTCCCCTTCAGCCGGCGGGATAAAGGGCGAAGAGAAATTCAGCAAGAATGAAAGGGGAGTATATTATTATGTCAGGAATCCCGGGAATTTCACAGGCAAGCGTGTCATTATAGTGGGGGGAGGGAATTCAGCAGTGGATGCAGCATTAAGCCTTGCCGATACTGCCGACCTCATTACCATCGCATGCAAGAATGAGGAACTAAGGTCAGTCCCGAATAAAATAGAGCGCCTGAAAGCGATCGACAGGGTCAAGGTACTGTATAATACTGAAGTTCTTGAAATTTCAGGTACGGATAAGGTCGAAAAAGTCCTCATGAAAGACCTGAAAGAAGATGAAAATATCCAGCAGGTCGTGGATTCGGTGGTACTGGCAGTGGGCCTGACACCCAATACCGAAATTTTCAAGAATATTGGGCTTGAAATGGATGATAGGGGCTACCTTAAGACAGATAAGACCCAGAAGACCAATATCGATGGCATTTATGCTGTCGGGGATATAGCTTCTGACCTCCAGCTCGTCGTGGTTGCTGTCTCGAATGGGGCAACGGTCGCTCATAATGCATATATTGAATTGAGGAAACCTTATTGGAGATGAGGAAAAGAAATTTAAACAGGAATCTACAATTAGAAATTCAGAATAATACAAATAAGGAGTTCTTTTGCCATCTCATCTATTATCACTTGCAGATTTATCTTATTCCGATATAATCAATTTACTTGATTGCGCATCCCAGCTTAAAGAAAAACGGGCACGGGGGAAATCATCACAGGAGCTGAATAATAAAACCCTTGCCATGCTTTTTGAGAAATCCTCAACGCGCACCAGGATATCATTCGAAGTAGGAATGACAGAACTTGGCGGGCATGCGATATATCTTAATTATAAGGATGTCCAGTTAGGGCGCGGGGAATCGGTGGCTGATACAGCGCGCGTGATGTCGCGGTATGTCCATGCGATAATGGCGCGCGTGAATAAGCATGAAACACTCATCCAACTTTCAGAAAATGGTACTGTGCCTGTTATTAACGGTTTATCTGACCTCGAACACCCATGCCAGCTTCTTGCTGACCTTCTTACAATAAGGGAATACAAAGGAAAATTTAAAGATCTTCATTTTACATGGGTAGGGGATGGCAACAATGTGTGCAATTCCGCTATGTTTGCCTGCGCACTCACCGGAATGAAAATGTCCGTTGCATGTCCGCAAGGATATGAACCCAATGCCGAAGTCCTCACGAAAGCAAGGGAAATGGGAGGAAGGATCAATGTCATCACGGACCCGATAAAAGCGGCAAAGAATGCTGATATCCTCTCAACTGATGTCTGGGTTTCAATGGGTGACGAGGAAGAATATGACCAGAGGTTACACGACTTCAAACCCTACCAGATCAATAGCAAGCTTTTAGAACAAGCCAAGCATGATGTGATGGTGCTTCACTGTCTTCCCGCCCACAGGGGTGAGGAGATCACAGCAGAAGTTGTTGACGGGCCAAACTCGGCCGTATTTGACCAGGCTGAGAACAGGCTGCATGTCCAGAAGGCATTGCTCCTGAAGCTGCTGTCATAAAAAAAGCAAATTGCGAGGGTTGCCCAGACCGGTCAAAGGCGATAGCTTCAGGGGTTATTTCCGAAGGGATTCGAGGGTTCAAATCCCTCCCCTCGCATTTATGATATTTCCCTAAATTACTTTTCTTAAAATGCTCTCTACTAATCCCAGCAGTCATTGTTTGAAACAACTCCAGTACCATCCATCGTACTGATATTGGCATGACGCCCAAATTTGGAAATATTGACATCCTGAGAATGGCATGCGATTGGTGCCACCAGTTATCTTATGCGGATCTCATCGGTCGTGTTAGCTTTTCCAGCGCCGTTTGAATTATGACAGTCATTGCAATCGGGTATCTTAATTATCGGTTCTTTCGATTGGATAATTGCTGGATATAGTATAATTTATCTTGCCTTCCTGCCACTCGGTCAATTTTACCTCCACTAAATATAAAAGTTGATAGTAATAGTGAGGAATCTCAATGAAACATAGGGTAAAGTTTGGGGAAAATCATTTAAGCCTAATAATCCAACTTAATCAATAGGTGGTATCGGAAAAGATAGGTTGGGATTGTGGTGGGGGATTATATCTTTCTCGTAAGGCCGTGATTTTTTTGCGCAATTTTTTTTATGGTGGTTGAGGAAGCCAAAAAATTATCTTTTATCAGTACACAGTATAGGAGTGGCGAAAATAGCTTCCTCATTTTGTTAATACATCCTATGCCAATATAAATAATCCGACAATTATTTTAGTTTGATTTATGTTTTAATGGTTCTATAAAGTATATTTTAGTTTTTATTAGTTTATTGATAGATGTAATGCGATAAAAAGGCCTATTTTTCTTTAGATTGCAATAATTCCAGCATTTTCCCCGGTTCCATTACTGGTAATACGCAGTTGAAATTTCGGCATACATAGGCAGTAGCCTTGCCCCTCCTGCTTGAAAGGCTTTTAGTATACTTTGAAATAAGGGTTATTTCAGTTTCTTCATCCGGCCGGAAAATTACGACCTTATTTGGGATAAATTCTTTTCTAAGGGCCTTTAGCATATCCTTTGTATCATCTTCATGCGAATCCCCTGCAATAACAATTTCTTCCGAAGGCCCCAAAGCAAAATCAAGCGCCGACATGAACATTGTATAGCCTGATGGTGCCATCTCAATCATGTTTGAGAATGCCTTCCCGATAGCTTCTGCTTTACGTTCAAGTTCGGGGTCAGCCGTGATCTTGCCAAGTCGAACAAGGTTCAACATCGCTACCGAGTTGCCAGAGGGAGCTGCCCCATCATATATGTCTTTCCTCCTCACCAGGATATTCCCGGCATCCTCAGATGTAATGAAAAACCCACCCGCGCTATTATCCCAGAAATGCATAAGTAGATCTTCATTGAGTTCAATGGCGGCTTTCAAATAAGGGACCTCGAAGGTCGCCTCATAAAGTTCCAGCAATCCCCATATAAAGAAAGAGTAATCATCTAAAAATCCGGGAATTGCAGTTTCTCCATCCCTGTAGCGGTGGTAAAGTATGCTATTTTGCATTTTGGAAAGAATAAAATCTGCAGCTTTTTTGGCGGTTATTGAATATCCGGGTTCATCAAATACCTGGGAAGCCTTAGCCAGAGCTGCTATCATCAATCCATTCCAATCTGTCAGGATCTTGTCATCTTTTTCCGGATGAACACGGTTTTCACGAGCCTTGAATAATTTGCCTCGCAATGATTCAATCCTCTTTTCTATGTTTGAGTCTGGAAAAGAGGATTCTCCAGGTTTTGATAAATAAAAGATATTTCTTCCTTTTCCATCCGGGAAATTACCGTTCTCTTTGATATTGAATATGTTTGTGATCAATTCCTCCTCTTCATTATCGAGGACCTGGCTTATTTCATTTTTAGTCCAGAGGTAAAATTTCCCTTCTTCACCCTCACTGTCAGCATCTTCACCTGAATAAAATCCCCCCTCATGTGAGGTCATATCCCTCATTACATAGGTAAGGATTTCACGGCATGTTTTTTTGTACTCTTCTTTTCCAGTTGCCTGGTAAGCTTCTGTATAGGCCATTGCCAGCATCGCCTGGTCGTAGAGCATTTTTTCAAAATGGGGTACAAGCCATCCAGGATCAACCGAATATCGGTGAAAACCAAAACCAATGTGGTCATATATCCCGCCATTACGCATGGCTTTAAGTGTTTTTTCAACCATCATAAGGGACATCTTATCTTGCGTTCGCTTCCAGTAGCGAAGAAGGAACATAAGGTTGTGAGGTGTTGGAAATTTAGGCGCATGACCAAAACCTCCATGCTCTTCATCGAACATTCCCAGGATCTGTTCATAAGTTTGATGCAATATATCAACACCGGGTTTTTCACCGGCGGACGATCCAGTATCAAGTGCATTTAAATTCCGGTCTGCCGCATCCTCAACCATATCCCTGTGCAAATCCCATAGTTGTTTTATCCGGGGTATGAGTTCCATCATCCCGATCCTGCCGAACCTGCTTTCTTTCGGGATATAAGTCAAAGCGTGAAATGGTCTCTTGTCTTGTGTCAGTATCAAATTAAGCGGCCATCCCCCGCTTCCTGTCATTACCTGGCATAATGCCATATAGATGCTGTCGATGTCAGGTCTTTCTTCCCTATCAACTTTGATACTTACAAACACATCATTCATTAAAGATGCAACTTCATCATCTTCAAAGGATTCCTTTTCCATAACATGGCACCAGTGGCATGTGGAATATCCGATGGATAGAAATACAGGTTTATCTTCTTTTTTTGCCTTTTCAAATGCTTCCTCACCCCATGGATACCAATTTACAGGATTATATGCATGCTGCAGAAGGTACGGGCTTTTTTCAAAGATCAACCTGTTGGGTTTTGTTTTCCCCGTACCTGTATTCATTTTCCTGGCCTCACAAGCCTGAAAATGTCTGGAAGATCACCCATTGATCTTTGTTTTTCGTGCGGAAATATACCTTCACTTGCAGACCTGACTTCCTCTATGGAGTAAAACGCCCTGGGATTGAATTTCTTGATTATTCCGACAATTATTGGGAGGTCTCGCCGCTTAATGATAGAATAAATTATCTTTACCTTTCCGGTCGCTCCCTCCGCGTCAATGCATGTAACACCAAAACTCTCCGACCTCATCATTTCTATTAATTGTAATCCATTATTCCTTGTAATAATTCGAACGACCAGAGTACCTATTGCCATTTTCTCTTCTATCCAGATACCCACAAAGTTCCCATAGGCAAAACCCCCTGCATAGGCAAGATAGTATGTAATATTTGTCAAATTGCCAAAGATCTGGCCGATCGCAAAGAGCCAGATAGTAATTTCGAAAAACCCGAAAACCGGGGCAAGCCATTTCAGACCTCTTGAAACGAATATTATCCTGACAGTTCCGAATGTGACATCTGCTATACGAGCTAAGAAAATAAGAATTGGCAGGATTATCAACGAAAAAGTTCCTGAGTCAAAGATATTTACCATATTTTCCAGTACTTCAGTAAGGCCATCTCATTTGTTTTCCGCACGTTGAGCATGTTGTGGATATATGGGTGCCCCGCAGCCTTGTGCGCGCTGTTGCGCCCTGAACCAGATACGCATGGCAGTGCTTGCATATTTGCCTCTTGAACTCTTTTGGGAACCTTACCCTGTATCTCATCCCAATTTTCCTTGCCAGCTGCACATATCGGTTGCTGTAACCTGGATTTTTCTTGAATTCAGTTCGAGCAAGCTCAAAAAGCCGGATGATGCGCTGGTAAGCCATATCCTTTGCCCAGTCTTTTTGTTTTTTGCGCATGAAAGGAGTAATTGTCAGGGGATTACAAATAATGTTCGCATTATGGTTTAAAATATGCTCCCCTGAAAACGATATCCATCACAGTAAACGCCAGCATGCTCAAACTCACGCCCGCATTCACATTAAAGAAGGCAACCTGAACGTTGGAAAAATTATCAGCTTTAACAAGAGTATGTTCATACAATATAAGAGCTGCAATTACAACAAGCCCTATCTTAAAGATAATTCCAAGCTCTAGCACGAACATCAACCATACAAGAAGTGCAAGCATCAAAACATGCGAAAGGAAGGAAACAAAAAGCGCTCTTTTTATTCCAAAAACAGTTGGTACCGAATACAACCTGTTCTTAAGGTCAAAATCAATATCCAAAAGCGAATAAATTATATCAAAACCCGCCACCCATAAAGTAACAGCGAACATAAGAATCAGCATCGCGATCTCATTTGTGCCAAAGGGATAATTGAATTTTCCGGTTACGGCAAGCCATCCCCCCACAGGCGCATAACCCAGGTTCAAACCAAGGAGGAAATGTGATACGGGAAGGAATCTTTTAAGATAAGGATATATTATTGAAGTAACAGGAATAACAGGTGCAAGTAAAAGGCATAATGGATTCAATTTATAAGCAGAGTAAAATAGAAACAAATATGATATCATGATTATTGCCCGCACTTCCATTAATGATATCCTGCCAGCCGGAAGCTCCCTATTCGATGTCCTGGGGTTTCTTGCATCAATGTCCCTGTCAATAAGGTTATTCAACGCCATTGCGGCGCTTCGCGCTCCAAGGAAAGCAAGTCCCACCCAGAACAGGATCCGGATAGTTGGAACGCCACCGCTTGCAAGAAAAGCTCCAAGATAGGCAAAGGGGATAGCAAAAACCGTATGCTTGAGCATCACGAAATCCGCATATAATTTTAATTTTTTCAGCATGAATAATCTTTTCTCTATTGACCGATATTAACAACCTGATAGCAATGATTAACCTTTATTTTATCGGCTCGGCGGGAAGTGGCAAGTCTTCACTTACAGGTGCTTTTTTCGGATGGATGGAAAACCAGAGATATGATGCGATTACGGTAAATCTCGACCCGGGCATCGAAAAAGCTTCTTATGTTCCCGATGTGGATATCAGGGACTGGGTAAAATTGGATGATGTGATGGAAGAATATGACGTAGGACCCAATGGTGCCCAGGTCCTTGCTGCTGATCTCCTCGCTCTGAATATCGATGAAATGAAAGAAATAATTGAAAGCTTTGATTCAGATTATGTCATTTTTGATACCCCGGGGCAGATGGAACTGTTCGTGCTCCGGCAGTCGGGTAAATTCCTTATTGATACTCTGGGCGCCGACCAGTCTATTATCGGTTTCCTGTACGACCCCATAATTTCAAAAACCCCTTCAGGTTTTATTTCATTAATGCTCCAGGCCGCTTCGGTGCAGGTCAGGTTCAATGTTCCTTTTCTCAATATCCTGCCAAAATCAGATCTGCTGACCGAGGATGAACGAAACAGGATAATCAACTGGAGCATGAATATGGTGGACCTTGAAGATGAAATCCATAATGAAGCCCCCTCAATGCAAAGCCAGCTAAGTATAGAGTTCCTTTCTGCTTTAAAATCATTCGGGGCAAGCCAGAATATTATACCTGCATCCTCTACGTTTGGTTCAGGAATGGAAGACATATACAACACAGTACAGCAGATATATTTCGGAGGCGAGGACCTGAGCAGGGGTTAAAACCCCAGCTCCTTCCATATCGTATCAATCCGCGCTTTTACAGCAGCATCCATTTTCAAAGCATCCGGCCATTCTCGATTAAAACCCTCACCAGGTCCTTTTCGCGTGGCGTCGATCCCCATTTTTGAACCAAGGTTGGGAAGAGGAGATGCATGGTCAAGTGTATCTGTTGGCGCTTTATCTATAATTGTAACATCCATGGCCGGATCCATCCGGGTTGTTGTCGCCCACAGGACTTCTCTCATATCCTGGACATTCACATCATCATCAAGTATGATTATGGTCTTTGCAAACATCATCTGCCCCATTCCCCACAGGGCGAACATTACCTTCTTGGCATGCCCAGGATAACGCTTTTTAATTGATACGATGCAAAGGTTGTGGAATACGGCTTCAACAGGGAGGTTGATATCCACAATTTCAGGAAGCTGCGCTTTCATGAGTGGAAGGAATATGCGTTCAGTGGCCTTTCCCAGAAATGCGTCTTCCATTGGGGGGATCCCCACAATGGTAGCATGGTAGATTGGATTCTTCCGGTGTGTAATGCATGTAATATGGAATACGGGGAATTCATCGGCAAGAGAATAATATCCTGTATGGTCCCCAAAAGGTCCTTCTGTGCGCCGCTCTTTTTCATCCACATAGCCTTCAAGTACCATCTCTGCATGCGATGGCACATAAAGGTCAACATTTTCACATTTTACAAGATCCACGTTCTTTTTTCGCAGGAAACCCGCAAACATCATCTCATCGATATTATCAGGAAGGGGAGCAGTAGCGCTATATACAACACAAGGGTCAGCTCCTATTGCTACGGCAACCTCAATTTTTCCGTTACCATCGGCGTAATCCCTCGCGCCGTGCTTATGGATGTGCCAGTGCATGCCTGTGGTCTTGCCGTCATACACCTGCATCCTGTACATTCCCACATTCTGCTTCCCGGTTTTTGGATTTTTTGTGAATACAAGGGGAAGTGTTATGAAGGAGCCCCCGTCCTGCGGCCAGCATTTCAATATGGGAAAATCATTGAGAGAAAAATTATCCCTGAGAATTACTTCTTTGCAGGGGCCTGATTTTACATATTTTGGAGCAAATGATGTAAGTTCAACCACCTCAGGGAGCTTTTTAATTCCTTCCCACAATCCCGAAGGAGCTTCAAATTCCATGAGTTTGCGGATCCTTGCCCCGATTTCTTCAAGATCATTTACACCAAGTGCGAGGCACATTCTTTCCATAGTACCGAAGGCATTGGCAAATACGGGCATCCTGTGGCCTGAGACATTTTCAAATAGAATAGCAGGGCCGTTATTTTTCACACATCGATCAAGAATTTCCGTAATTTCAAGCTCTGGGTTTACTTCAATTTTTATCCGCTTAAGAAGACCTTTTTTTTCGAGGAGTTCAATAAATTCACGCAAATCCCTGTATGCCACTATAGGACCTCAGGAATTCTGCTATCCTCATTAACTTTTTGTTTCAAAGAGGATGCTTTTTGAAGACATGACCGGTGAATATATCCAAGTTGTTTTTTTTTCCAGTTCCTGGATTCATCGCTCATTCCTTCAAGGGGTTCATAAATGATGAGCATATTTTTTGCGTCCTCAGGGAACATGAGTTTCACAAAATCATCGCATATCAGGCATTTTTTCCACCGGGTGTATTTTCGTTCGGTCATGATATCCTGACTGCGTTACGGAAATATATAACTATACCGTAACGGATAAGATATCCGGTTTTGATGCTCATCATAACTATAACCGTAAACTATAAATACTTTAGTTCGCATATTTACGAATTGTAGTGGGCAGAGAAAATATTTTTTTTCGATACCACACCACCATAAATCCCAAAAGCCCACTACCTCCTATTTGTTAGTTATTTTGAAAATGATGCTCATGTTTACGACAACCGTAAACTATAAATACTTTAGTTCGTATATATACGAATTGTAGTGGGCAGAGAAATTTTTTTTCCATACCACCATAATCCCCTTTTCTGCCCACTTACTTTTCATCATTTTCTTAATTTTCCGCCAGCGATCTGTCCAGCTACATCAGATAATACCAGCAATGGTATAACAGTCCAGTTGAAACCTGAGAAAATCCTTAATAAGAAAACAAATGGAACAGGAATATGAACTGCCATCATCCATTTTCTTGAGAACTTTGCCGCGTTGCCTCTAATATATCCAAACGGAATATTGATTAAGAACACGATCAACATTAATTCATTTATAGACATTTTTTCTCCTATCCTTATCCAATTGTTTTTAGGCTATTCTTGATATATGTAGTTTGCGGTAATTTACCAAAATTAATAAAGTGTGAATTTTTGTAATAACAAGAAATATGTTGGTATGAAAATATTTGAGAATTGTACAAAGAAATGGCTATAGGGAGTGGGAACCTATGGGAAAGGATTTTTTTCCTTTCCTTCCCTTTCTTTTATTATAATATGAAAAGTTATATATACTAAGTGAATCTCTATAATTACAAGGAGGGGTCAGAATTATCTACTGAATTGACATCTTTATACTCCATAGTTGTAAATGGAAATGTTTTACATGAAAGATGTTTCGAAAGTGGGTATTCTGAAACTGGCAAAGTGAATGAACAAGTGAAGGAATTTGAGGAGTGATACTGTGAAAAGCAAGAGTGGAAAAGATTTAAAAAATGAAACTAATGAGGTTATTACTGTACCCTCATTCAGAATGAATAGAAGAACATTTATGAAACTGACTGGAGCTACAATGGCAGCAGTAGCGCTGGGTAAATTAGACTTTATTCCGGATGCCTCTGCACTTACGCCAAGCCTAACAAAGTTTACAGATCCATTGATTACAGCAATACCAACGCTTAGGCCGGACACCTATTCATATCCTGGAAAAGATTACTATGAAATTTATATGTCTGAAGGCACATTCAAATTTAGTAGTGGATTAGGAACTGCAAACACATGGGGATATGGCTCAAACTATAAGCAAGGAAGGGTTAGAGAAAATGCTCCCGCAGCAGAAATTGCAGCTACGGATGCTGGGGCTCTGGCAAATAAGCAGAATATCAATGTATTCCTTGGCTATCTGGGACCAACAATTGAAGCACAGAAAGGAAGACCCGTTGTTGTTAAGTATATAAACAACTTGCCAACAACATCACACCCGCTGCAAAGCTCAATAGACCCAACAGTACCGGACCCTATGATGTACCCAGGTCTTGCTCCAGGACGTGCAACACCACATCTCCATGGAGGATTTACAGACCCAAGATTCGATGGGCACCCACACTCGTGGTTTACAGCTAATGGTGTGCATGGAACAAAATACAGCACAAAGAAAGAGAAAAAGGTAGCTCCGAATGAAGCAATACTTGAATATTCAAATGAACAGCCGGCAGCAAATCTGTGGTATCATGACCATGCGATGGGTATTACACGACTGAACGTATACGCAGGATTGGCAGCACTCTATTTCATTAGAGATAATAAAGATACAGGAAAGACAAACAATCCTCTCGGACTTCCTGCAGCGCCTTATGAAATACCTCTTGTGATACAGGATAAACAATTCAATGCAGATGGCTCGCTGTTCTATCCAACTGACAATGGAGTGACTAATAATCCGAACTATACTCATCCAATCTGGGTTCCGGAATTTTTTGGCGACACAGCAGTAGTAAATGCAGTAGCCTTCCCGTATCTGAATGTCGAACCGCGAAGGTATAGATTCCGTTTCTTAAATGGTTCACAAGCAAGATTCTACGGTTTACAGATTGTTTCAGGAAATACAACCTTGCCTCTATGGGTAATTGGTATGGAACAGAGTTTCTTACCTGCTCCTGTAAAACTTGACAAAATCGTGCTTGCTCCCGCTGAAAGAGCAGACATAATTGTTGACTTCACAGGTATTGCTCCAGGTACTGTATTTACCATGACCAACGATGCACTTGCTCCATTTCCGGGAGGGGGAGACACGGACATACCGGAAATAATGCAGTTCAAAGTAATAGCGCCATTGCCCGATAGTCAAAGGGACAGGACAAAACTACCTGCAAAACTGCAATTGCCTAAAATACGCCGACTTGTACAATCGCCACAAGCTCCAATCCGAGAAATTGTGTTGAAAGAAACGACTGATGACTTTGACAATCCAATCCATGTAAGGCTTAATGAAAGATGGTTTAGTGAACCCGTAGAAGAAACGCCTAAAGTTGGACAGACAGAGACATGGCAGTTCATCAATCTGACAGGCGATGCCCATCCAATGCACATGCACCTGGTAAAGTTCCAGGTTGTAAGTCGACAGAACTTCGATGTGGATTCATATACAACAGATTATCTTGCATGGGTAGCAGCAGGACGAAATCCAGCAACAAAACCGGTACTTGCAGACTATCTGGGTGCGAACCCAATTCTGCCCCCTGCCCCTGAGGAATCTGGTTGGAAAGATACAGCTAAGGCATATCCCGGTCAGATTCTACGGGTAATTTCTAAATTTGACCTTCCGCCTAAAGTCTCTGCACCAGCAGACTATGTATATCACTGCCATATATTGGAACACGAAGAGAATGAAATGATGAGACCAATGCAGGTAGTGCACTGAGAGAAAGGTGAAATTTTTTTCTTTCTCTTTTCTTTTTCATGGAATGATGAAAGCGTCAATATAAAGACTATTCATACCCCCACAAACCGCCCTGCTTTCCCCAATTCCTCTTCTATCCTCAACAACTGGTTATACTTGGCGTTCCTCTCACTGCGCGCCGGTGCACCGGTCTTTATAAGCTCGGCGCCAATTGCAACTGAGATATCCGCAATAGTGGTGTCTTCGGTCTCTGCGGACCTGTGGCTTACCACGACCTTGAACCTGTTCTTTTGCGCAAGCTGCGCCGCATCAAATGCTTCCGAAAGAGTGCCTATCTGGTTCACTTTGAGGAGCAGCGCATTTCCTGCTTTCATTTTTATACCCTTCTCAAGCCTTTTCACATTCGTCACGAAAAGGTCGTCGCCTATGATTATCGTATCCTTCAATTTGACTGTCAATTCCGCGAAATCCTGGAATGATTCTTCCTCAAAAGGATCTTCGATGGAAAGAATCGGATATGTTTTGACAAGGTCGGAATAGAAATCCACCAATTCCCCGCCTGAGAATTTCTTTCCATCAACTTTATATATGCCATCTTTGTAGAACTCGGTGGCTGCAGAATCAAGACCGATTGTTATTTTTTTATCATAACCTGCTTCTTCTATAGCCCCGACAAGAGCATCAAGCGCATCTGCCGTATTCTTAAGAGGCGGAGCGTATCCGCCTTCGTAGCCTACATTGACCGCCGAATTGCCATATTTTTTTGCAAGTATGGCGCCAAGTATATGGTATGTTTCAGCCCCCATGCGCAGGGCTTCCGAAAAAGTTTTCGCGCCGCCGGGCTGTATCATGAATTCCTGTATTGCAAGCTCATTGCCTGCGTGTTTTCCGCCGTTTATCACATTCATGGTGGGAACAGGAAGTGTGAATGCATTTGTTCCGCCAAGGTAGCGATATAGTGAAATCCCGATGGAATCAGAAGCTGCATGGGCACAGGCAAGCGAAACTCCAAGAATAGCATTTGCGCCAAGCTTTGACTTGTTATTTGTGCCGTCAAGATCAATCATTATGCCGTCTATTTCACGCTGGTCGCGAACATCCATACCCAGGAGAGCTTCCTGTATTTCGGTGTTGATGTTGTTTATTGCTTTCCGGACGCCTTTTCCGAGATATCGCTTATCTTTATCTCTGAGTTCAAGAGCTTCATTGGTGCCTGTTGAGGCGCCTGAAGGCACGCTTGCGCGCCCAAATCCGCATTCTGTAAAGACATCGACTTCAACCGTTGGATTTCCCCTCGAATCCAGGATTTCTCTTGCATGGATGTGCTCAATCGTAAACAATGAATATCACCTTTTGACTTAATAGTTTGAGAACATACTTAATTCTAACGAAAAGTCAAATCAAAAACATAATATTCAAACAACAATCATACACGACTAAATTGGAGGAAATTATGGAAATTAAGCGATTTCAAAAATGGCATTTAACTTTTAAAGTTTTGCCCATAGTAATATTAGTCATCATCCTGAAACTTCTTGCGCATCAATTAAGCCTGGAGTTCCTTTCATTAAATCCGTTATTCACCGGCATTGTTACTGCTAATATATTCCTCCTGGGTTTTCTCATAGCCGGTGTTTTGTCCGATTATAAGGAGAGTGAAAAATTACCTGGAGAGCTGGCAACGAGCATTGAAACGATTGTTGATGAATGTTTGATAATCTATAAGAGCAAGAAAGCTAAGCCATCACAGGAATGTTTACAGCATACTTTACATTTGACAACTTCCATTAATGATTGGTTTTACAAAAAAGAACATACAAGAGCATTAATGGATAAGCTTTCAAATTTTAATGATTTTTTTCTTGCTTTTGAGTCTTTGACCCAGGCAAATTTTATTGCCAGATTAAAACAAGAACAAAGTGCAATCCGACGCATGTTGATTCGAATTCACACTATTCGAGAAACCTCTTTTGTTTCAAGCGGCTATGCAATTGCAGAAGCCATCGCTCTAATTCTTGCTATCGGGCTAATTTTTGTTAAAATCGATCCTTTTTATGAGGCTCTATTTTTTGTAGGTGCCATCACTTTCCTACAGATATATATGATCCTTTTAATTAAAGATCTTGATAATCCCTTCGATTATTATGGTGACGATAGAGGACCTGATGAGGTTTCTTTAAAGCCGCTGGATGATTTGAAGTTAAGGATCGAAGAAAAAATAAGCTTGCTTATTCAAAAATAAAAGTAAAATTTATGAAAATAAAAAAACCCCCAATCAATATAAATGTTATTATTATTGTTATTAGTGCAATAATATTTTTAGCTGCATCTGTTATTGTCACAATAATTCCAACACCAGGTCAACTCTCCGGTTCAACAATAGCATATTTTGGCGATTCGGAACCTGCCAGTTCTTCTGATATAAAAGAATTGACCAGGGACCTTAACCAGGTAATACCACTATCACCAACCGGTAGAGTGGATGCCATATTTTTTATGGGAGATATGACCAAATTATCACTAACGTTAAAAGCTGTTGCGGCATCAGATGTAAAAAATGTACCTGTATATTTTGTGATAGGAAATCATGAAGCCGGATCAAGCAGTGAAACGACTTTGATTCAGGGAAGATATTCCGATTCAAAATTTCCGTTAAATCCAGGACCACCAGGATCGGATAAAACCACCTATTCAATGAATGTCGGAAATATGCATGTTATAAACATGAATGAATATTGGAATGGTGAAACTGATGATTCATATTTGAAATATTCCTCAACTGATGGCGGTTATGTTCCGGACCCCTTATACGATTGGATGAGTACTGATCTATCAAAGACATCTGATTGGAAAATAGTGGTTGGTCATGATCCATTGTATCCTGAATCAAAACATGTAGGTAATTCGTTAGATGCAAACAAAGACAATAGAGATAAACTTCAGGCATTATTTGAATCCGAAAATGTTGACCTTTTCATCGGTGGGCATACCCATAAAGCAGGTGTTCAAAACATAGGAGGAGTATATCATGCCAATACCGGTGTAATCGGTCCAGGTGCTGATGGTGACGGGGTTGCATCAATTTCATATACTTATACCAATGAAAACAGCTTAATATTGACAATAAAACAAGAAGATCCGACATGGAGTACACCAAAAACATTAGCAACAAAGACAATTAGCAGATGATGCCTGATTTTATTTTTCTTGCATCCTCCATTATTTTTATCTCATCAAACCCAATTATTTTGTGATCTTCCATCAATACATTTCCATTTACTATTGTTGTTCTCACATCACATCCCGACGCCCCATTCACCAGCGAGCTAATAAGATCGCAAGATACGAATTTGGTTTTGTCCACATTTACAATAATGATATCTGCAAGGCACCCTGGCTTAAGCATCCCTGCATTTACTCCCATTGCCCGTGCGCCATTCACTGTTGCCATTTCAAGTACTCGCAGCGCCGGCATAGTTCGCGGGTCTTTGCTCTTATGAATCAGCGAAGCCACCCTCATTTCCTTCCACATGTCAAGACTCCCACCTGACGCTGCGCCGTCAGTGCCCAGTGCCACATTTATGCCCTTTTCAAGCATTTCAGGGACACGCGCTACCCCCGCGCCAAGGGCCATATTGCTTGAAGGGCAATGAACAACGTTTACCTCTTTGTTTTTCAATATTCCAATATCGTCATCAGATAGCCAGATGCAGTGTGCTGCGAGCACATTCGGACCAAGCATGTTGATATTGTCCAGCAGGTTTATTGAGCACATACCGTAACGTTTTTTCATCAATTTGAGTTCATCTTCCGTTTCAAGCACATGGATATGAATTCTTGTGCCTGTTTTTTCGGCCAGTTCCCTGACTTTGATCAGGAATTCTTTTGAACAGGATTCTGCCGAATGAGGCGCATACATCGTTGTTATCCTGCCCGCTGCACCATCCCATTTTCTTACGAATTCTTCCCTGTTCTTAAGTTTAGTTCGGGGATCTTCGTTGAGCCCTTCTATCATGCCATATCCCAGCGCTGCTCTCATGCCTGTTTCTTCTACGGCTTTCGCCACCTCATCCATATAAATATACATATCAGCAAACGATGTTGTCCCGGATCTTATCATCTCAAGCGCTCCAAGACGCGCACCCGCCCGAATATCTCCGGGAGTGAGTTTGGTCTCAGCCGTCCTAATTTTTTTTGTCCATTCCCGGTAAGGCAGATCCATGGCATACCCCCGAAAAAGTGTCATGGGAAGATGCGTGTGGGCATTAATAAGACCTGGCAAGATTGCGCATCCTTTTGCGCTGATGACCTTTTGCGCTTTTTCTTTCAAATCCTTCCCCACAAATGTTATGACACCTTTTTCGATGCCCACTGTGCCATTTTCAATAATTGAACCATTCATTGTGAGCAATGTGCCCCCTTTGATTACCAGGTCTGCCATGAAGTGTACTAATATCGGCTATCATAAAATAAGGTTTCCAGATGCAAAAACTTTTAATCTTCTCACGCTTTAAAGCTTAAACCATGAAGAAAGTTGTACTTGCTTATTCAGGCGGACTTGACACATCCGTATGTATTCCCCTTTTAAAAGAACATTATAGCTGCGATTATGCGATAACAGTTACCGTTGATGTGGGACAGCCGGAAAAAGAGATCGAACAGGCAGAAAATAAGGCCCGGAAGATCAGCCAGAAACATTATACTATTGATGCAAAAGATGAATTCGTTAAAGATTATATTTTTCCTCTCATAAAGGCGAACGGAAATTATGAAGGATATGTCCTTGGCACATCGATCGCACGCCCGCTTATCGCAAAAAAGGTCGTGGAGATAGCGGAAAAGGAAAAAGCACAGGCTCTTGCCCATGGATGCACCGGGAAAGGGAATGATCAGTTGAGATTTGAGACAGTGTTCAGGAGCACATCACTTGAGGTTCTAGCTCCAATGAGAGATATGAACCTCACCCGTGAATGGGAAATGGAATATGCAAAAAAACACGATATTCCTGTGTCTGCAAGCAAATCAAAGCCATGGAGCGTGGATGAGAATATCTGGAGCAGGAGTATCGAAGGAGGAAGACTTGAAGAACCGGATTTTGTCCCTCCTGAGGAGATATTTGAATGGACCGTTTCCCCTGAAAAAGCACCTGCCGCTCAGATCATTGATATTGGTTTTGAGAAAGGCGTCCCCGTATCGCTGGACGGCGAAAAATCAGATGGAGTTACATTGATCAGGACACTTAACAGGATTGGCGGCTCACACGGCGTGGGGCGAACGGATATGATCGAGGACAGAGTTCTTGGAATCAAGGCGCGTGAGAACTATGAACATCCGGCAGCCACTATATTGCTGAAGGCGCATAAAGACCTTGAGCGACTTGTTTTGACCCGGGATGAATTACGATTCAAGGTAATCGTTGATGATACGTGGAGCGAGCTTGCTTATAAAGGTCTGATTGATGAACCGCTTTATTCGGATTTGAACTGTTTTATTGACAAGACCCAGGAAAGAGTGACAGGTTCAGTAAAGGTCAGTCTCTATAAAGGAAGCGCAAGGATCATTGCAAGAAGTTCACCATATGCATTGTATTCTGCGGATATATCGTCATTTGACAGCAAAACCATAGACCAGAAGGATGCGGAAGGATTCTGCAAATATCATGGCTTCCAGGCGCGGTTGTTCAGGAAGTTGGGTTGAAGAATTTTAGAAGCTCATGGTGCGGTTATTCCCCGCCCCCCATAGGAGGTTGAATGGATTCCTGTTTTACCCTTCTTTTTATCATATACATCTGCACTTTCTTGGCTCTTGCCTGGCGCAGGATTTTTTCCATCCCATCCCTTTCAAGCGGCTCTAACTTAATATATCCCCTATCTCCGGCATCCTTGAAAAGCTCAAGACCAAGACCGGTGCGTGCAAGCACGGTGGTGTATCCTTCCTTTGAACCCACCCCGCCAAAAGAGATATCAGCTTTCTCAGCCGTGAGGTCTGTGCATACCGTGCATGATCCGTTTCTGAAAGCATCTATCTCATTCAATGGAAATGTATGCGCTGAATCCGTTTTGACGCTGAATATCCCTTTGCGTATCTTCATCTCGTTAACATCCCTTAATGAAATTCCCTTGGTCCCAAGGAACGCTCTAATGCCATCATAATTGAAAGTGTCCATACAGAAAAGCCCCATTTTCAGTATATTTGCCCTCATAAACATGTGCAGCAATCCATATGGCGAATTCTGCATTTTATGAACCGCATCGATGTTGCATGATGGGCCCACAAAGCCGATTGAGCGCGATCCTCTTTTTATTGCACTCATCAGGGTCTCCATGGTGAGCGAATGCACATATATGGAACCCTGGGAACGGAGGATATCTTCACTGGTTTGCGCCACTATTGGCAGCGGTTTCCATGGTTCATCCTGGCTTTTCACGGTAACAACTGCACTGTCTATTAAACCTTCTTCGAGCGCGTAGAGCAGCATTGAGGTTACAACCCCGCCATCCTGTCCTTTTACGCCAGGTAACATTGTCCTGGCCGTAAATACATCACGCACATTCCCTATCAGGCTGGATTCCGTAGTTATAGTGCGGGGGCACTGGTTGTAGCACACACCGCAAGCTGTACATTTTCCCTGGAGCGCGGGCTTTCCTTCCCGGATGGCCAGGACTTCACAGCTTGCCACGCAGGCACCGCATAGTGTGCAGATGCCAGGGTCTATGATCTCCTTTTTGAGCTTGCCGAATGATATGCGTTCTTTATCTTTTAGTGATCTTCTGACCCGGATCACGCTTTTATCAAGTTCGCTGAATTTCTTTTCGCAATTCTGGGAGCAGAAATAATATTCCCTGTTCTTATAGACTGATTTGAAGGGCGTTTTTTCATCAACTTGCATTTTGCAGATGGGATCTACTGGCATGGCTGTTAAATCAATTCAAGACCTTAAAGCGTTTCCCGCTAATAATCATTTGAATGAACTGAATTTATCCCTGGACGCACTGCACAGGGGGCATTTATCGGGAGCTTCTCCTTCAAGGGTGTATCCGCAAACTTCGCATACCTGGATCGGACCGAGTTTAACATCCTTTCCCGAATTAACCTGGTCCAGTGCTTTCTCATAAAGCTGCTTGTGCATTTTTTCAGTGCCATATGCCCATTCAAAACTTTTCTGCGCTCCTTTTTCTCCCTGGAATTTTGCCACTTCCAGATATACAGGATACATTTCCTCGATTTCAAATGTTTCCCCTGCTATGGCTAATTTTAGATTCTTCCTGGAATCACCGGGGCCAAAGGCTGCCATGCTATTTGCGACAAATCCACCATCCAGGTGTTTCAGCTCCTGGTAATGGTCACCCGCATGTATATATTCAGCATGGGCGATCGCGCGAAATAAACGTGCTGTATTATTGAGTTTTTCTTTTTCGGCCTGGTTTGCAAAGTGCAAATACCTCATATGTGCCTGGCTTTCTCCTCCAAATGCATTGATAAGATGCTGCTCTGTCATTTTTTTCATTTAAAAACCTCCATCAAATAAACTACTGTTATCTATACTTATACTTTACTTTTTTCCGTGATCGTTTCAATTTTTGTTGTTGAATAAAAGTGAAGTTGACTAATAGTGTCTAACAAATTGAGACCTTTGACAGGATTTACAGGATCAACAGGATACGATTTTTGTGGAAAATCCTGTCGATCCTGTCGATCCTGTCTAAAAGAGGTTAGTTATTGTAAGAGTATTAATTATAGATAATATATATTGAGGGTGTTAAATATGAAACAGATTATCACAGCGGAACTTGAGATCGTCGCTTTGGGTAATCAATAAAATATAAAAGGGTTTGAGACTATATTGAATATTGGGGTTTTAAAAATATGTCTTACGTAGCAAAAAACTTTGATAGCTTACTGGGAACAAAAGGTTTCAGCGATCAATTACTGAAGAACCATTTTACGTTATACCAGGGTTATGTAACAAATACAAACAAATCAGTTGATGCATTGAACGCGCTTGGAAAAGAAGGAAAGGCAGGAACGCCTGAGTATTCAGAACTTAAGCGCAGGTATGGCTGGGAATGGAACGGGATGAGGTTGCATGAATACTATTTCGGGAATATGATCAAGGGTGGTAAAGCAATCGATAAAAGCACAAATTTCTACAAAAAGATTGTTGATGATTTCGGGTCATACGAAAACTGGGAAAAGGATTTCAGGGCTGTGGGATCAATGCGTGGTATAGGCTGGGTAGTTCTATACTATGACGGGATGGAAGACAAGCTTTTTAATGCTTGGATAAATGAACACGATGTGGGGCATCTCTCAGGAGCGAGTCCCATGCTGGTAATGGATGTCTTTGAGCATGCATTCATGATTGATTACGGGCTTAAGCGGGCAGATTATATTGAGTCATTCTTAAAGGCGATTGACTGGACAATCGATCCGGATACAGATAAATGGATGTTCGGATAAAGACGGTAACTAAATATGAAAGCAGCGCAAATTAATAAATACGGGAGTAGTGAGGTTGTTGAGATTAATAATAACGCACCAAAACCAGCTGTACTCCCGGGGCAGCTTCTTGTCGAAGTATATGCGGCCGGAGTTAACCCAATCGATTGGAAAATCCGCGAAGGATATATACCATTGAAGTTCCCGGCAACTTTAGGTGGGGATTTTTCGGGAGTTGTAGCTGACGTCGGAGAGGATGTTTCAGGTTTCAAAAAAGGTCTTGAGGTTTACGGGTATGCAAGCATATTAGGCGGAGGATCAGGGTCTTTCGCAGAATTTGTTTCGGTAGATGCAAAAGCCATGGCGCTTAAACCAAAGAACATCACTCATGTTGAAGCAGGCGCATTGCCGCTTACAGGGGTTAGTGCCTGGCAGTCACTCGTCGATCATATTGGCATCTCCAGAGGCGAAAAGATACTTATCCATGGTGGCGCCGGAGGTATCGGTTCAATCGCCATCCAGCTTGCCAGGCACCTGGGAGCGTATGTGGCGACAACGGTGAGTGCGAAAGATATGCAATATGTCAAAGAACTTGGCGCAGACGAAGCAATAGATTACAAAAATCAGAAGTTTGAAGATATGTTACACAACTATGACGCAGTCTTTGACACGGTGGGTGGCGAGACATACATAAGATCTTTCAAAGTGCTCAGGAAAGGCGGCATAATAGTTTCTATGTTAGAGCAGCCTCGTCCCGAACTAATGGAACAATACGGGGTAAAGGCTATAGGACAATTGACACAGGTGAACAGTGAACGATTATCCAAACTGGCTGAACTCGTCGATCAACGCTTTATCAAAGTGAATGTTGGTAAAACATTTCCTCTGGAACAGGCAGGAGAAGCTCTCGTATATCTGCAAAGCGGACACCTGCAAGGCAAGGTTGTCTTGATGATGAAGAAAAACTAAACCAGAAGTACCTCCACAAGCAGAAGCTCTGCATCCTTTTTTGCTTCTACGCTCAGTTCTGATTCCTCCTTGATTTTTGCTGCACCCAACTTTGGAACGTGGATGCCGTTCAACTCCACAGGTCCGCCCTCCACTACGTAGAAGTACACCCGACCAGCCCCAAGCATGTGATTTGCTTTTTTATATTTCTCAAGAAAACAGGAATTGACTGCAATATTGATTAAGAATACATGGGATTAAAACTTTGCCGCAGCGCCATGTTTATTTGCTCGATAAAAAACTCTATCGGCTGCGCACCCACAAACGAAGTATTCTCATTGATCACGATATGAGGAACGCTCATAACGCTGTACTTCTGAACAAGATAGGGGAACTCTATCATCTCTATGACATCTGACCGTATAAACTCGCTCTCGATGGCCAATTGATGCGCCATACGTGCAGCTCTCGGGCAGAAAGGGCATGTAGGGGAAACAAATATCTGAATATGGACTGGTTTTTTTATTTCTGAAAGTCTCTTCTTGATACTATCTGGCAGGGAGGTGGCACCCCTTGAGACGTCTATTATGTCGTCCACAATGACTGGAAACTCATATCCTGTTGGCATACCATAGTATCTGATGCCATAATCTTTGTTTCCAACTATCACAATGGCAGGGATCCTCTTGATGTTGTATTTTAGATCTTCGTCACCATTCTTGACAAAGTCATAGACTTTTGTCTTTATTTTCGAGGATAATGTCCCAAGATCAAGAATCAGTTCCCTTGTATCCTTGCAGAACAGGCACTCATTTTCCTGGGTGAAAACAATCAGTTCAACATCTCCTGTAAGTTTTTCGAATTGTTTTTTTATTTGTTCTTTTTGGATATCATTGAGGATCATATGCTTCAACCAACGGATTTTAGAAGTTTTTCACTCTCTCATAAACCATTCTCATATATTTCATTCTTCTCGCTGTAAAAGGACATGCCATCCTGTACATAACTTAAATCCACATTAACGATAACAACAATTATGTTATTCATCGTATTTGCCAAATAGATTTCCGTTTCGGGGTTGGAAAACTTATTGGCACCTTCTAAAAAGCAGGTTCAGGTATGCATGCTGGAAACCTGCAGCTAGTACCTAGATCTACGGGCTTGATATGAAAACAATGTTCAGTGTGCTTAATGTGAGTAAGCATAAAATATCTGGTAAGATGAATTTAAAGTAATGATTTAGAATAATCTATATTAGTAATAATCATACAAACTACTTCATGGAAAAACTTGTTATAATCGGAAGTGGTTCCGGGGGCCTACCTATAGCTTCTACGGTAGCTAAATTTGGAAAAAACCAATATGACATTACGGTTGTCACAAAAGATCCAGATATTGCTTACTCTCCCTGCGGCATTCCATATGTGCTCAAAGGTGACATCCCATCGTATAAAGACCTTATTATGCATTCTGAAGAACACTATAGAGAGTCTGGAATAAAAATACTCACGAATACTTCTGTGGAGGAAATTGATGCTCAAAAAAAGAGAATACGCTATAAAAGTACATGGCTTGATTACAATTACCTGGTAATTGCCACAGGAACTGCCCAGAGAGCGCCGAAAGTTAAAGGAATAGATCTTAATGGTGTGTTCAATGCGCATATAAAAACATTAAAAGAAGCTGAAAAATTTGAGGAATTTATTTTGAAATCAAAAAAACCTTTAAAGGTTATAATGACAGGCTCAAGTTCCATCGACCTTGAATTTGCAACCGGATTAAAAGAGCGCGGTCATAAAATCATAATTGTTGAAAAAGCAGCACATTTGATGCCAGATAGACTTGATAGCGATATGGCAGAATACGTTCATAGATATCTGCATAGTATGGGTATCAGGATAATCACTATGCATGAGCTATCCGAAATAACAGGAACCGAGACAATAGAATCAGTGAATTTTGGTGATCTAATTATTCCTGCGGATTTGTTGATGCTTGGAACAGATTTTATTCCGGAGATAACTCTTGCAAAAAGTGCAGGTTTTGACACAGATAAATATGGAATAAATATTGATGAAAAAGCGCGGGCGCTTATAAAAGGCAAAGCTGCAGAAGGAGTATATGCTTCAGGGGCATGCGCTCATGCGATCAACATAGTGACTGGAAAACGGGATTTCATGTACACAGGATCAACCTCAATACAAAAATCAAGAATAATATCAGAGCAAATTCTTGGCATCGATGCCAGTATAAAAGGGAGTACTAACCCAATGATCGCTGTGCTCCGGGATCTGAATATTGGCACAGCAGGATTAACAAAACAGGAGGCAGAAAAAAACAATATCGAAGTGAAAACTTGTGTTACCGAGAAAAAAAGCACCGCAAGATATTATCCTGGCGGTATCCCTGTTCATATGAAACTGCTTTTTGAAAAAAATTCTCTCAGGCTTATTGGAGCACAGATTGTATCCAAGGGATGTGGAATTAAAGAACGGATTGATACCTTGTCGATTGCAATGAACTGCAGGCTTACGGCAAAGGAACTGGCGCACCTTGAAACCGCATATTCTCCTCCAGTATCACATATCCTTGATATAACGGTTGAATTGGCAAAAAGTGTGTGGTTTGAAAATAATATAAAATAAAGCGGTTAAATCTTTTTGCTTCAGGGTTTTAAACCCGAATCCGAAAAGTACATAAAGCCTTTGGAAACATAATGTATTGAGTGGGATTTTTCAGGAGTTAATCAATATGAAATTCAATGGAGTAAATCATCTTGCAATGGCAACGGGTAATATGGATAAAACCATACTTTTCTGGCGTGATCTTCTAGGCATGCGCCTTGCAGCTGGTCTTGGACAGAAAGGTTATAGACATTACTTTTTTGAGATATCACCCTACGACCTGATAGCATTCTTTGAGTGGGAAGGCGTTGAGGCGATGATAAAAAAGGAACATGGAAGACCTGTAAGCGGTAAGTTTGGTTTTGATCATGTCTCATTTGGGGTTGAGGAAGAAGAGGATCTGTGGGAACTAAAGGATAAGCTTGAAGCAGCGGGTTTCTGGGTATCGTAGGTAATCGACCATGGTTTCATTCACTCTATTTACAGCTATGACCCTAATAACATTCCAGTCGAGTTCAGCCATAATGTGAGCGGCATTGATATCAGAAAGAATCCCAGAATGGGAGATGCTCAACCAGTGAAATTAGCACTTGAAGGCTCGGAACCTCAGAAGAATAAATGGCCAACAGTCAAGCGTGCAACGCCAATTGGAGAGAGGATTGTTTATCCGGGGGTTGGAAGCGAACTTTTTCATGGGTACAGGAAAGGTGAGTGAAATGAGTGCACAAATTGGCCAGAAAGCGCCTGATTTCAAAATGCAGGGAATCTTTAAAGGAAGGTACATTGTGGTACACGATCTTGATATTGGCAGAAGTGTTGATGAGATTTTAAGAGTTTTGAAGGCTCTGCAGACCGGCGAAATGTGCCCCGTGGAGTGGAGACCCGGAAAATCCACGCTGGGAAAAGTATAGGTATATTATAAAACCCGAATGGCTTGAAACAGGAGTATAATATGTCAGAAGGATTACCAATATTCGGAAAAGAAGTGTTTGATACACTGTTCATAGATTACAGAATTATGGTCACATTTGCGATCATCTCTATAATCATGTTTCTTGCAGGAATGTACTTGCAGTTAGCTAAATGGGGACAGGGCATCCCCGAAGGTGCAACAAAACCCCCTGGAGCATGGGGCACACTTAAATTAATCATTCATAGAATTTTTGAGAAAGGTATTTACCCTGCTCTTGGAGTAATAGTCCTCGATGGTTTATTCCAGCGCAGAACCTGGCGAAGAAGAAAGACCGAATGGTTGATGCATATATTCATTTTCTGGGGATGGTTCGGGTTGTTCATATTGACAATGACTGCTGCTGCAGCCGAATTCTATGGGCCGTTCATCCTGAATGAGCCTGCAGGCCAGCCAAAATTATTTATCGATACATTTGCGGCTCTGAAAACCCCTAATCTCATATTTTCTTCAATGTTAACTATTGGAATAATTATAGCGATCGTGAGAAGAATCTTTTTTGCAGATGTCCCACCTGCAAGATTCACAAGCGTTGATTGGATATCAATTACCGGGATTGCTATAGTTATATTATCAGGAATCCTTGCTTATTATCTCAGGATAGATTATTATGGAATAACGGGGCGCATGTTAATTAGTCAATATGAATTTACAGTTCCAAAATTCTTCAATAATCATACGGTTCTTTTTCATGAGGTATTTACCCTGCTGTTCTGCGTTGGTTATTTACCATACAGCAAACTCTTCCATATGTTTGTTACCCCGCTTGTAATTATGATGAACAAAGGTGGCTATGTTGAAGTTAATGCATAGGAGAAATTACTGTTAGTCATATAACGAACAATATTTAAGCATAAATCAATATATAATATAATAAAATCATGGCTAAAAATAAACCTGCAATCTCGCTTGAAAATTTTACCCCCACACAACTGATGGAGTATGACGCTTGCACACGATGTGGTGAATGCGTCAAGTATTGTCCTACATATGAGGGCCGAAATAAAGATCAGAATATCGAGCCCAGAGATAAGATCCTGCGATGGAGAGAGTTTGTAACAAGGAGTTATGGCTGGAAAGCTAAGCTCTTCGGACCTGCAGCTATTCCCCCTGAGGAAATTAAAAAGTACACGGATGACCTGTACAACTGCACAACTTGTGGAATGTGCGGCACTGTTTGCTGCGCTGGCATAGATACCATAGAACTCTGGGAATCAAACCGCGCAAATCTCGTGAAGCATGGGACAGGACCTTATGGTAAGCAAAATCTATTCCCAAAACTAATAGGAGAAGGACATAATCCTTATATGAAACTGCAAAAAGACAGGCTTGCATGGATGACACCCGATATTAAAATAGCAGATAAATCGGATATCGCATACTTTATTGGCTGCACAGCAGGATACAACCAGCAGGTGCTTGGTGTCAGCACAGCAAGGATTTTGAACAAACTCAATGTTCCATTTATGGTACTTGGTGAAGATGAATGGTGCTGTGCCTCTGCGCTCATAAGGACAGGGCAGCAGCATTTAGGTGATGTGCCAAAACAAGCTGCACTGCATAATGTTGAAGCGCTCAAAGCAAGAGGTGCAAAGAGAGTTATATTCGCATGCGCCGGATGTTTCAGGGCAGCCAGGATAGACTGGCCGCGAGCATATGGAAAAGAATTACCCTTTGAGGCAATTCACATGTCACAGTTCCTTGCAGAGCAGCTTAATGATGGAAAGATTAAATGGGAAAAGACGTTGAACAAGACCGTGACCTATCATGATCCCTGCCATCTCGGAAGACATGTAGGCGTGTTTGAGGAGCCCAGAAACGTCCTTAAGAGCATGCCGGGCATCAAACTTGTAGAAATGGAGAGAAACCGCAATGAACAGCGCTGCTGTGGTGCTGGTGGAGGCGTTAAAGCTGGCCTCCCTGACCTTGCACTTGCTGTTGCTAAAGATCGCATGAATGATGCCAAAGCAACCGGCGCCAAGGTATTGATCAGCACATGCCCGTTCTGCAGGCGTAACCTTCTTGATGGTAGAGATGACCTCAAGATTGATATGTACGTGGACGACCTTGTGGTTCTAACTGCAAACCTGATGGGGCTCTCAACAGATGTCAAACCACCCGCACCGGGTGCCCCAAAAGAGAGCATCAGCGACCTGTTCAGGACCCAGACAATACCACCAAAAATAAAATAATACGAATTTATTAAAAGGAGGTTTTTAAATGAAGAAAATGACAGAACAGCATCTTATCAATGCATTTGGAGGAGAAAGCCAGGCAAATATGAGGTATTTGCATTTTGCAGACCAGGCCGAAAAAGAAAAACTCAATAATACGGCACGCTTATTTCGCGCAATCGCCCATGCTGAATATATACATGCAGGGGACCATTACCAGGAGCTCAAACACCTGGAAACCAGTGCCAATAATCGCGCAGACAAGGGAAGATATCCTGCGCTCAGGCTCCATATATGTGCATTCACTGACCATGGAAACCCTGATGAGCGCAAAAAAAAGAGGCTCACGTTCCATCGGCTTTGTATGTCCATCATGCAACATCGACGCAGTTTATAAAATGCAGAATTCACCTTCTGAAAACCTTCCTCACTTCAAAGGGTATTCCATTATCTGATGTTAAAGAGATGAAGATACGCAAAGGAAAATTCAGTGTCAAAACGGATTCGGAGCATATCTTTTCTCTTAACGATATCGACGCATTCAGGAACGGTTCATGCACTGTCTGTACAGACCTGACGGCTGAGAAAGCTGATATCTCTTTTGGCGGCGTGGGTTCAAAGGAAGGATACACCACTGTACTTGCCTGTACCGGGTTGGGGCTTGAGCTTTTTAAGGATGCTGAGGATAGGGGGTACATTAAGCTAGAGCCACTTGAGAGAGAGGGGCTTGAAAGAGTTTTGCGACAGGCAAGGGCCAAGAAAGTGCAGATGTACATGATAAAGAGAAGGGTTGAAAAGGGTACCTTACCCATTTAATCCTCTATCGTGGGCGGAGAATAACCGTACCATGAACTGTCCTGGCCCAGATGATACAATGCAGCTTCAAGAATCTCTTTGTGACCTTTCTCAAAAATCACGAGCTTTAAAAAAAGGTCTTTGATTGTCCATATTATTCACCCATTAAAGGTTGATCTCAAACGATAATAAAGATAGTGTAATGATTAAATAGTTTGCACACCATGCAATATTCTGGGAGTTTTTATGGCAAAAAATAAATTGAACATACTTATCGTCTTCTACAGCATGACCGGAAATGTTGCAAAACTGGCAAAAGCGGTAGCTGAAGGGGCGATAAGCGTTAAGGATACAGAAGTGAGAATTAGACAGGTTGAAGAGCTTATTCCCAAAGAGAAGTGGAACGACATTATGAAGAAAGTGAAAGAAGAACTGAAAGACATACCAATTGCTTCAATGGATGATCTGGAGTGGGCTGATGGCATAGCATTCGGAACTCCAACAAGATATGGCAATATGACGGCTCAGATGAAGGAATATATAGATGAGACCGGGGGCCTCTGGCATAAAGGCGCTCTTGAGAAC
>Ga0172443_1047_pt1 | contig 34123 bp, 37 predicted proteins | sample MayberryNE_Catta_6_FD_114741 | JGI IMG/M metagenome (GOLD analysis project Ga0172443, IMG submission 114741) | reverse complement strand
TAAGTTGCAGCGAACCACCAGAAGGCTTTGCGAGATGGTCTCTTAGAATGTTAGCGGACAAGGTTGTCGAGCTTCAGTATATTGATAGTATTTCTCATGAAGCAGTCCGTGGAATTCTAAAAAAAACGAAATTAAACCCTGGCAAAAAATAGGCTGGGTAATTCCACCAGAACATAACGGCAGCTTTGTTGCCAATATGGAAAAGGTTCTGGATGTCTATAAACAGCCATATGATCCACAAATTCCTGTTGTCTGCATGGATGAATCTCCAAAACAATTGATCGCAGAGACAAGAATCCCAATTCCAGCTTCTGCGGGGGAGCCGGAAAAGCATGATTATGAATACCGACGTTGTGGAATGTGCAATATCTTTATTGCATGCGAGCCTTTGGCGGGAAACCGCATGGCAAAGGTTACCGAAATAAAAACCAGGCAGGACTGGGCTTATTTTATGGAGGACATTGCAAATCAATATGAAACGGCTGAGAAAATAACAATTGTTATGGATAATCTAAATACACACGAACCGGGTTCATTTTATGAAGCGTTTCCGCCGGATAAAGCAAAAGCATTATGGGAAAGATTTGAATTTATCTATACTCCAAAACATGGGAGCTGGCTAAATATGGCAGAAATTGAGTTGAATGTGCTCACAGGGCAGTGTTTGGATAGACGAATGGATAACATCGAGTTTGTCCGAAAAGAGGTGATGGCGTGGGAGAAAAACAGAAATAACAAAAATGCAAAAGTTAAGTGGCAATTTACGACTGAAGATGCGAGGATAAAGTTAACCCGGCTTTATCCGACTTTTGATGAATGACGTGACACTATGTTCAAATCAAATATAACTTTGTTCATTTAAATATTATGTTTAAACAAATAAAACATTCTGGAAAAATATAGGTGGAACTCCAACTTCTTAAATTTAAGATTTGAGATTAAATTTATATAAGATTAAAACTACAGTGAACTTCCGTGCCTTAACGATTAGAGGGTTTTATTTATATGATAATAATAAAATTAAAGTTCATCATTTATATGGCAGCCGTATATGCTTTAATTCTTACTTTTCCCGCTCTTGCCGCAGAATCGGCTGAGAATGCTATTAACGGCGCAGATACCGTCTGGGTACTTATCTCAGCCGCACTTGTCATGCTCATGACTCCTGCTGTGGGTCTTTTTTATGGTGGTATGGTCAGGAAAAAGAACGTACTCTCAATTATCACGCAGAGTTTCATCGTTCTTGCACTTATTAGCATACAGTGGATACTAATAGGATACAGCCTTGCATTTGGTCCGGATGCCGGCGGATATGGTCTTATCGGGGGACTGCAGTGGATAGGGCTAAACGGCGTCGGAGCCGCTCCGAATCCGGACTATGCTTCCACAATACCCGCATCTGTTTTTATGATATACCAGGCGATGTTTGCAATCATAACTCCGGTCCTCATCACGGGTGCTTTTGCAGACAGAATGAAATTTAGCACCTTCATTGTTTTTACTCTTATCTGGACTACAATTGTATATGACCCGATAGCTCACTGGGTATGGGGAACCGGAGGATGGATCCGGGGACTTGGAGCCCTTGACTTTGCCGGGGGCCTGGTTGTACATATAAGCGCCGGGCTATCGGCCCTTGCAGCAGCGATTATCATTGGAAAACGCATTGGTTTTAAGAATGATAACATGGCGCCGCATAATGTTCCTATGACTATACTGGGTGGAATTCTCCTCTGGTTCGGATGGTTCGGATTCAATGCGGGAAGCGCACTTTCTGCCGGAAGCCTTGCGGCAAATGCGTTCATCGTCACAAATACATCCGCGGCTGCCGGTGCGCTGACATGGATGATAGTTAGCTGGAAGCACGGCGGAAAACCCAATGCTCTTGGAATTGTCACAGGCGGAGTTGCCGGACTTGCCGCGATAACACCTGCATCCGGATTTGTAGGGCCGCTTGCCGCTATAATCATAGGCGGCGCAGCCGGAGTCTTGTGCTATCTTGCAATGCATATAAAGAACAGGAAAACTTCCATTGACGACTCACTGGATGTTTTTGCCTGTCACGGTGTGGGAAGCGTATGGGGAGTCCTTGCTACCGGGATTTTCGCTTCAATCGCAATTAATTCTGCCGGAGCAAATGGTCTGATATTCGGTAGTTTCGGTTTAATAAAAGCCCAACTTATCGCAGTCGTAGTAATTGGGATTTATTCATTCATTATGACGGTCATTATCCTGAAGATACTGAATGCAACCATGGGTCTTCGCGTTCGGGATGATGAAGAAATAGAAGGCCTTGATATAACGCAGCACGGGGAGAAGGCATATGTTTAAAAAGCAGGATAACTTATGCGAAATAATATCAGGCTGGTGATTTCATGAAAAAAATCGAAGCGATAATCAGGTCAGAAAAACTTGGGGAAATCAAGAAGGCACTTGCAATAGCAGGTTTTATCGGTCTTACCACATACGAGGTAAAAGGACGGGGGCGGCAAAAGGGTGTTGTACTGCAATACAGGACCCAGGAATACAGGGTGGATATGCTTGCCAAGACTAAAATCGAGCTTGTTGTGGATGATGCAGATGTGGAAAAGGTCATAAAAATAATCTCCGAATCAGGAAGGACAGGAAATATCGGTGATGGAAAAATTTTTATAATACCGATAGAAGAGGTAATTCGAGTAAGAACAGGAGAAAGAGGCAAAGAAGCTATATAGAAAGGAGGGATACTCTCTATTTCTGTCCGGGAAACGACCGTTGGGAAAGCCAGAATAAATCTGGTATGCGGGGATATTACAGAACAGGAAACTGAAGCTATCGTAAATGCTGCAAATCCCGGTTTGATGGGCGGCAGTGGAGTAGATGGGGCCATACACAGCAAGGGAGGGCCAAGTATCCTGAAAGAATGCGCCTGTATCGAAGAGGTACGATTCATCCTTCATAGCTTGCATGACCTTCGAACTTATGAACGGGCTTTAGCTGAAACGATCTGCAACAACAGATAAAGGATAACGTTTATATTTCTTCATCAATAAGATGGATATTATGGCAGAGCTTGGGAAAATAGAAAAACCGGAAGCATCAACCTTTTCGGCAAAACGCAAATTATATGTGGTTCCTTCCCTTCCTTTTAAAGAGCTGGCTTCGCAGTATGATCTTGATATGGCTAAAGTGGAACGGTTCTGGGGCGAAGTCAAGGAAAAGATAAATTATTTTATATCTACGTATGGGAAAATCAGCACACTCTATATCGAAGGGATAAATGATGATGAAAAAGAAGGCCAGGAATATTTTGAAAAACTTGAAAAAGACAATAATTATTATAACCTGCTGAAAAGTATTGTTGACAGTGGTGCGGTCATCAGGGGAATTGAAAAAAGCAGTCAAATTGAAACGTTAAAGCTGCTTTTTGACGAATACTCAAAATCTTTGATTCCTGAAATACAGGAATTCCACAAAGGTTATTATGGCAAGGATATAGATTTTGACGGGTGGCGGGAATACCTGATAAAAAATATCCAGGAAATACAGGATGAAATGGGAAAATCTGCAACAAGAATTATCGGGGAATTACCTGCAGATTCAAGTGGTGTCCTGATAATTACTGATGGAAGACCGATAGAATTCCCTGAAGAAATCGATATTTTCCAGATACGTCCACCAGCTTTTGATGAGATCGAGAGGATTATCCGGAATAAAATGAAATAAAAATTCCTATATTTTATTGCAAACTCCAGTTAAGCAGTTCTTTGACTGTAATCAGAGTCAATTCATATTTTATATAATTTTAAAGTCGAACGAATGGAAAACCTTAAATACTGGGTGTGTTATATCATTCACATAATAATGATGATAGTTTGAATAGTGTCCGAGCCCAACCTCCTAATGGGTGCTCCTCTGTTCGCTTATGGGGGTGTAAATCCCCCCTCGGACAAACCTCCTCTTTTTTAATAATTTTTTTAATTATTTACACGATAAACTTTACATATTTATAACCCTTGAATAGGCACATGGCCAATCTTGACCCATGGGGCGCTGTCAAAATCGATAATTATTCAAAACTGTTTGATGAGTTCGGAATTTCAAAATTCGATGAACTCCTTGAAAAGATAAAGAACCCTCACAGGTACATGCGGAGGCATATCATTTTCGGGCACAGGAGCTATGATTCAGTTCTTCGTGCGATGCTGTCCGGAAAACCTTTTGCTGCAATGAGCGGCTTTATGCCATCGGGAAAGGTACACCTGGGACATAAAATGGTCATGGAAGAAATCATCTGGCACCAGCAGCAGGGTGGGGACGTATTCCTTGCTATCGCTGACATGGAAGCGCATGCTGTGAGGGGAAAGAGCTGGAAGGAATGCCGTGAACTGGGGATAAACGAATATATATTAAGTGCTGTTGCCCTGGGTCTTGAGCCCGGCGCTCATATTTATTTCCAGTCAGAATCAAAACCTGTCAAAGACCTTTCATTCGAACTTGGCATAAAAGCAAACTTCTCTGAGCTTTCTGCCATATACGGTTTTTCAGGTGAGACCAGCATAGCGCATATGGTAAGTGCACTTACGCAGAGTGCTGACATCCTGCATCCACAGTTAAAAGAATTCGGTGGTCCTAAACCTGTGGTTATCCCGGTTGGCGCCGATCAGGATCCACATATCAGGCTGACAAGGGGGCTTGGTTATAAGATGAATATGTTTATTGTGGAAGAACGAGGTTCTACAACCTTTACTATAGATACCATTCTTGTACCTGAAAAAAATAAAGAACCGGATACAAGTAAGACATTCGTGAGTGTACGCGGGAAAGCGGCCCCAAGGGATGCCCTTAAAGAGATTGCAAAGCGCACAGGCGGCAAACTATACGAAGAGCATGTGGATATTTCCGGACGAAACACGGAAGAAGTGGAATCGGTAGTCCGGGAAGTAGAATTAAAATACGGAGGATATGCTTTCATGCCTCCTGCATCCACATATCACAAGTTCATGACCGGTCTGCAGGGCGGCAAAATGTCAAGCAGTATCCCTGATAGTTATATCGCCCTCACGGATAGACCGGAAGATGGGGCAAAGAAAGTAATGCGAGCGATAACAGGCGGAAGGGTGACGCTTGAAGAGCAAAAAAAGCTTGGCGGAGAGCCTGATAAGTGCAGTGTGTATGAGTTATTGCTATACCATCTCATCGAGGATGATAACGAGCTTATGCATGTCTATAAAGATTGTGTAGGAGGCACGCGTGTATGCGGAAATTGCAAGAAATTTACAGAGGAACTTATGCGCCGGTTCTTAAAAGACCATCAGGAAAAAAGGGAGATGGCAAAAGAGAGGTTGGGTGAGTTCGGGTTAAATAATTGACCGCCTCAGGCTTTCTCTGAAAGGAACGGGTTCAAATCCGAATATGCTGTTGAGGTCGTCCTGTTCGCAAACCATGCTATTCTGTAATGACTCTATCAGCCAGTATACTATATTGGGATCTACAGGTGAAAGCTTTCCCAGCACCATTGAAGATATCCAGTGCCATGAACCCGGGATGCGAATGAATGTTCTTTTCAACCCCAATTCCTGTGCATACTGCCGTATCAACTCTTTATATGTTAAAACCTGTGAGCATCCTATATCATAGCATTTATTCATTGTTTCTTCTTTATCCAGGCATTCAACAAGATATTTTACCACGTCGTCGATGAATATAGGCTGCACATGTATATCTTCCCAGTCAAAAACAGGGATTATGGGGAACTTTTTGACAACCGTATCCAGGATATCAAAAGCCGCACCCCCCCGTCCGATGATCACCGAAGCCCTGAAAATCGTATAGCCTATGCCGCTGTTCCTTATAATATCTTCAACTTCCTTCCTGCTCCTGAGGTGGTGGGATAGTTTTTCATTCGGGTTTCTCATCCCTGTCAGGTGAATTATCCTTCTGACACCATTGAGTTTGCATGCCTCTACCATATTCTCTATTGCAGTCCTGTCAAGAATATCGAATTTTTCCTGTTCACCCTGTGGCTGGTTACCCATCATATGAATGAAATAATATACAGTTTCAATCCCTGCTGTGGCTGCAACAAGAGAATCGTGATCAAGGACATCACCGGTGACATAAGTGATATTCGGGTCATGCGAATAATTCTGTTTCCTGACAAGGCATCTTATCTGCAGGTTTTTGCCTGATAAAGCCTGCAATACACGACTGCCAATAAAACCGGTTGCGCCTGTGAGTAAAATCATTATAGTATCTTATTTCCTGAACACTTCCAGCAGCATTATAAGGCCGATTATCAGTATCGCTGCAGCCCATATCGAGAAACCAAGATTATAAAATCTTGCTATCCCCAATAACAATCCAAGTATGCCAAGCCATGTTGTAAACTTACTGATATTGATCTTCCAGACTATCCGCAGCAGGTTTAACAACAGCAGGATTGCGCCGCTTCCTGCATAAATAATCCCCCATTTTTGTGAGGAGTTTAACCCGATAAGACTTTCAAGGACCCAGCTTCCTCCAATGAGAATAAAAAATAGCGCCCAGGATAATTTTACGAGCTTTAAGTTGAGCATATGTCTGGCATGAAGTGCCTTTTCATCCATCATGACTTCTACTTTCATAAGTATTATAATAAACGGCTAAAACTTTAATGTTACTGTGTTGATGCATAACATTGATATGATGTAAGATTCATTAACGCGTGGTGATATTATGAGTGAATGTTTACTGTGTGATACCGCTATTGAAGCGGTTAACGATGCCGAGATAGAAGGCGTGAATCTGTGTGTGGACTGTTGTGAAAATCTGGATGCAGTAATAAGAGATTATATTGCATCAAGCCCTGGCGGGTTTGATCTTGTCCTGGATATTATTGCGGATGAAATTTCAAACCCTGAAAGCAAGCTCAGGGGTGCCCTGAAAGACGTTATCCGGGAAGTAGTAGCTGAAAAATAAAAAGGGTAAACGATTTTTACTAATTTTTCTTAAAATTTTATATCAGGGTACTCTATAGAATAAATATAGTACACCTGCAATAATTAAAATCACAATAAAAACAACCAAAATTATTATTAGATCACTTTTGTTGTCATTTGTTTCATCCATGTTCCATCATCCTCTTTTCTAGTAAGCAACCATTACTTTTTATCATATATAAATTCATCCAAAAGTTTCGATATTTCATTTAATCAACTTAGAGCCTCTCATGTATCTTCTTAAAGAAACACTTACATCATCTCTGGGAATAGAATGTTTTATATTTTTTAAATAATTCTTAATAATTAAAAACTCGTTCTGGTATGCCGGAGCAATTGATTCTGCATAAAGTAGACCATCACTTGTCAGGACATATTCATAACGCTGCTTCCACCGCCCATTTTTTTCAAAATACCGCAGGTCTTCATCTACCATTCCCATTGCAACAAGGAGCTGGATATCCTCGAAGAGTTTGTCGCTGTATGAAAAGCCGTAGCGTGTGTGGAACCTGTAATCAAATAAATTCTTTAATTTTTCATCTTTTCCAAGCTCTTCTACCAGGTAATAGATCTTTGCGATATTTCGAAGCCTTGGCATGGTGATCTTTCCATCAGCCTCGCTGCTGAACAACCTGTGGGCGCTGTAAAAGATAAGAAGAAGCCCCTCGATCGGAAGGTAGTTTTCATTCCTGATAAAACGCAACAGGTCAGGGGAAAGGTTTTCAATGCCCATGAGGAAATCATGCGATGCTTTTGAAAGCGCAGTGTTATCTTTGCTCCTTGAAAATACACACAGCGATATCTGGCGTGAGATCGCCCTTACCAGACCGTTGGCAAGAGCGGATTCATCATACAGGAAACTTTCTTCGTCTGCGATTTTTATGCGTGTGCTTTTGGGTATCCCGCTTGCAACATCAAGGTCAACAAGCACAGAAGCACCGTATTTATCAGCAAAACGTTTTGTAAGTCCGTCTTCAAACATCTTCTTGGCAACCCCGTTCCTTGCGATAGTGGAAAGCGCCATTCGTGTTCGAGGATTGAGGTTCTTATGTGTGAAACGCGCTACTGCACCGCAAATGCTGGCATTTCGGATATTTGCTATCAATTTTCTCGCGTTTTCATCCCCGTTTACTTCGATGAAATTTAAAAGATCGCTGTCATTATATGTTGTAAAGAATTCCAATACGGCTGCTTTTACATCATTTCCCGACTCTTTATATCTTGCAAGTGTCTTTTCAAGGGCATGAAGCAGCATGACCCTTGACCCCTGGGTCCTTGGATTGTGAATTATCGCAGAATAGTGATGCGCTCTTGCGATCAGCATGGATTCAGCCGCTGTAAGCGCCATGTCCTCGTCATAGCTCAGAATACCGCCAAGAATGATCCTTTCATTATGGAGAGACATGCTTCCAATAATCTGGTCAACATCCACAAGCCCGAAAGAAACACCCGTGTGATATGAATCACGCAGCAAGAAATCGATCCTGTCAGCATCTATATCATTTGAGATGATCTGGGAAAGATATGGTTTTGAAACACCTTCAATTTCTCCCGCTGCCATTACTGAGACCTCCCGGAAAAATGAAGCATCGGCATATGACGCAATTTCTTGTTTTGTATGGAACGAATTCGAGATCACAAATTTCGTGAACATCTCATGGTTCATGAAATTCTTTCCATTAATCACAGGCTGGTACAGTGGGTTGCGTTTCAGGATGCTTTCCACCACATGCGAAAAGGCGCAGTGCCCGATATCATGAAGGAGGGCTGCGATCCTCACTTTTGCAATCTCATCCTCGCCCAGCCCCAGCGAATGGGCGATCTTATCTGCAATGAACAATGTCCCGACGCTGTGTTCAAAACGCATGTGGTTCGCGCCGGGAAATGCAAGATCGGCAAGACCGAGCTGCTGGATACGCCGCAGGCGCGCCATTTCAGGAGTATTGATAAGGATCTGTTCAAGCTTGCTTATTGCCACATGACCATAGATAGGGTCGATGATTGAGGGCATGATGCTAGATAAGGTTCGAAGATATTAAATCCATACCATGCAAGAGCTTATGGTGGAGTCTTGATGCGGCTTAAATTTTTTAAGGGGTCTGGTATGTCTATGTACCGGCCTCTTTATGGGCGCATGCAGTCGTATGATTCGGGTAAAATGTTATTACAGGCATTAAATGCTGCGAATCTTCTCTGGTAAATTTTCTGATCTGTGCGAGGCTTTTGAGTGTATCTTGCCTCGTTGAATTTTTAAGCTCAAGGACTAAATTTCTTACATCGGTCTTTTGTATATTTTCAAATACTTCCCTGAAATTTATTTTCCCACGTCCTAACGGAAGGTGGCGATCCCCAAACATCGCTGTTTCAGAATCCAGCGTGCCAAAGTTATCATGAAGGTGCATTTGATATATGTACTCGCCCAGTTCAAAATAATTTTCCATGGGTAAACCATAAGCATTGGAGGCAATAAATGCATGGCCAATGTCCAGATTTATTTTTAAATGCTCCGAACCTACCATTTCAATTATATGGAAAATTTCCCCGGGGAGAACACCAATTTTATTTCCTCCCTCCCTATCAAACAGGTTCTCTAAGAGCAGGGTGATTCCGTACTCTTCGGCAAGAGCAGATAAGCGAATTAAATTAAGTATATTCAGGTTAAGACACTTTTTTCCACCATTCCGGTTACCAGGATGAACAACTATATGTGCTGCTTCTATTTTTACGGCGATCTTGAGGACTCTTTTCATAATAGTAACATTTTTTTCGCTATCGGATGAAAAATCTATCTTTATCCCCTCGATTTTAGAATCAGTATGAGGAGCATGAATTGTAAATTCAATTCCAAAAGATGAGGCAAGATACGCAGTTTTTAATAACAGTTCTTCCTCATTTTGTTTGTCTAAAAAATCCACCCTGTCAAGACCAAGCTCAATAATATCCACTTCCCGAGCATCGATTTCTCCTCCAAATTCTTTTATTTGGGGAGAGTTTATACCTGTTTTTAGTTTCATATGCTCCCTCTGTCGTTATAGTTCTTCCATAACTCAAGTAATAGATTAGACATTAAACGTTATATATTTTATCTAAATAATCTCTATATTCTATAGAAAATCAGTAAAAATTATACAATTTTGTAAATAAAAATATAACAACGCAAAAAAGCTGCAATCACTTTCAAACACTCTCTGGCGAGTACCTGACAGCCAGCACCCTTATCACTCCGAGTACTAACAGCAGCGCGGAGAGGGCAAAAATTGTTTCAAATCCAAATGATTTGGAATAAAGCCCGACTGTGACCTCACGCATAGCGATTAGTATCGTGACATCGGTTATGTCGGTGAGCTTTATTCTTTCGTATTTGGAATAGTCTGCAAAGGTCTTGAAGAACTCGATTACAATAAAAAGCGTAAGAATATTAGTAACTACTTTATTAAAGCCGCCATCAAGCGAGTCTATCGCAACAGAGCGTATATCAAGCAGGACCCGCAGCATTCCTGCGATAAGTACCAGCAGCAGTACATACAGGATGACGGTAACAATAGAGTCGGTAACTTTTTTGAAAAATCTTGTGTGGTCTATCACTTAACCACCATCCACAGTGCAAGTGAGAGAAGAAGTATTACCAGAAAAAATTCTATTTTGTTAAGGTTTTGCATTTTCATTCTCTTGTTTGACACTTACTTGGCAGCAAAGCCGCCGCGCAGGAACAAGTATATCTCCTTATCTTCCTGGTTCAATTCCATGAATCCCTCTTCGGGTAAATTATACGGTGTACCGCAGGAGAGGGATTTTTTTATAATTTTCTTATTTTCTTTCATTATTTTCATCGTATCAAGATTTAACTCATAGAGTTATATAATTTATCACAATAATCTATATATACTAAATAAAATCAGTAGAAAAAACCCTTTTAACTGATCCTGGCATTCTCAATCACAATAAATCTGCGTTTATCCACATCTGCGGCTAATTGTTGATAAAGCTACAGAAATTTAAGAACTATGCTATAGCATTTCCATCGCTTCTATCAAACGCTTCTTTTTCACTTCAGCAAAAGCCGATGTTCCCAGAAAATACATTGGAAGATTGATTGTGAACTATCTTGTTTCATCGTACCCGATCTCTTCCTTTGTCAGGTAACATGCAGGGTCATCGGCCCATACATTGCCGTATATCGCTTCGGCCCTCACGCGGAAGTTCCCGTTGCATATATCAAACCATTTGCAGTGAGCGCACCTGTCCGCGTTTGCCTTTATAGACATTTTCCGGTTCTTGAGCCCTGCCATTAATTCATTAGAAGTATCGGTCCATATTTCGCTGAATTTGCGCTCCTTTACGTTGCCAAAGGAATAATGCCTCCAGAACTGGTCGGCATGCACCGAGCCGTCCCACGAAACACAGCCTATGCCGATGCCTGAGGAGTTGCCCTGATTCATCTGCAGCAGGTCCAATACCTCTGCCGCACGCCTGGGGTCTTCTTTCAGGAGGCGGAAATAGACATACGGGCCGTCACAGTGGTTGTCAACAGTCAATACCTCTATCGGGAAGCCCTTATTATGTAGCGCCTTTGTCCTGTCCATTATGATATCAAGGGTCTTCCTGCTTTCCTCATGCGAGAGTTCCTGCTCAACCAGTTTTGAGCCGCGCCCTGCATAAACCAGATGATAAAAACAGACCCTGGGGATCTTCTCTTTTTCAAGAAGGTCAAAAATAGCCGGGATATCTTTCACATTCTGTTTGTTGATCGTAAAACGCAATCCCACCTTGACGCCTTCGGCAAGGCAGTTCCGCATGCCATTTAAGGCTGCATCAAATGCTCCTTTCATGCCCCTGAACCTATCGTTTGTCTCTTTCATGCCGTCAAGTGAGACCCCGACATACGAAAGGCCGATGTCCTTCAGGACTTTAGCCATCTTCTTATCGATAAGCGTGCCGTTCGTTGAAATGACAGCTCGCATCCCTTTTGACCTTGCATAGAGAGCAAGTTCGGGAAGGTCTTTTCGCATTGTAGGTTCACCGCCTGAGAAAAGGATAACCGGAGCACCGAATTTTGCAAGGTCATCGATGAGTTCCTTTCCCTGTTCTGTCGTTAGCTCATTCTGATATTCAATATCCTTTGACTGTGCGTAACAATGAACGCACTTAAGGTTGCAGCGCCTGCCCATGTTCCAGACTACGACCGGTTTTTTATCTTTTGAAAATTGCAGCAGATGTGAAGGAAGTTTGCTTGAGTCACGCCCGTACCTGAGAGCGTCGGAGGGCTCAACAGTCCCACAGTAAAGTTTTGAAATGCCTATCATTTTTTTCTCCAATTGACGTTCGTATAACTACGAATTTATTTTATATAAACCTATCCGGATTACTATTAGGTTAAATCAATTAATAATCCTTTGTGTTCATCGTATTTTATACGGATATCTGAAGTATTTTCCGCAATTTCTTTTTCTACCAGTATCCTGATCCCGCCCCGCATGAAAGTTACATCCCCGTCAAGCGCCTTTTTCACCGGGATTATCTCAAAATGCTTGCAGCACCCGCCGCCGCCTATGAAAATACGCACCCCAAATGCGTTTTCTTTTATTAGCTCTTTTTTGATAAGTTCGATGGCATTATCTTCTATTAAAAGTTCTGTCATTTTATCTCTGAAAATAATATCATCTTTATGGATATTAAACTATTTGGGTAAATAAAATTGTACGATATAATTGTATTGAATTTAAAGCAAAGGGTGATATATATGATATTATTTATATAGATAAATTACGCGTAAAAAGAAAGTGAAAGCTTGAAGAGAGATGACTTTATCCAGGAAGTGATACGAAAAGCTATACACCTGACCTCTATCATAATAGTCCTGACCTATTATTTTTTCGGAAAGGAAGCCGTACTTCTCTTGCTCACGGTTTATTTGATCGTGATGCTTGAGCTTGAATATTTCAGGATAGAATGGGGGAAAAAATTACCGATAGTCCACAGCCTTTTCAGGATAAAAGAAGCTGAAAGGCTTGGCGGGCATGTATTTTTCACAATCGGCAGCATAATCGCCATTTCTGTCTTTTCAAAAGAGATTGCTTCGGCTGCTATCCTTATGACCACATTCGGGGATGCATCGGCTGCAATCTTCGGAAAGGCCTTCGGGCGGACATGGATCAACGGGTTGAAAAATAAGGCTTATGAAGGCTGCGCCGCAGAGTTCATCGTGGATATAATTATCGGATGGATTTTGGTGCCAAACTGGATACTGGTTCTGGTGATGGCAGGTACTGCAACGATTGTTGAGACTGTTACCAATAAGCTGGATGATAATCTCCTGATCCCCGTTTTTTCAGGGTTTACCGGGCAGCTGGCTTTTCTTATATTGGCATATCTCAAATACCTTTAATAAAAAGATATACATGCAAGTTAGTTGTATAGGGAAAAAATCAGGAGAATTTTATGAATCTTGAAAATAATTTATTAATGATACCGGGCCCTGTGCCTGTTGCGCCAAGGATACTAAGAGCCATGTCCAAACCTATGATCGGGCATAGGGGTAAGGAGTTCGGCGACATGTACAGCGATTGCAGAACAACGCTCCAGGAGCTTTTCGGTACCAGAAATGATATGTATATTATCAGCGGGTCCGGAAGCTGTGCAATGGAGGCCGCAGTCAGTAACATCATCAGGGAAAAAGATATTCTTATAACGATAGAGAACGGTAAATTCGGGGAGCGCTTCAGGGAGATCGGAGAACGCTACGGTAAAGTCAAGGCGGTAAAATTTGACTGGACAAAAGGTGAATCTATTGAGCTTGATATGGTTGAAAGCGCACTGGCAGAAGGAGCAAAAGCAGTCACCCTTGTTCATAATGATACGTCAGTAGGCATCAAGAATCCTGCAAAGGAGATAGGGGACCTTGCGAAAAAATACGGCGCCTTGTTTATCATGGACGGCGTGACCACAATCGGCGGGGATGAAGTACTTGTTGATAAATGGGGTGTGGATATTGCAGTCGTGGGCTCCCAGAAGTGCATAGGTGCACCTTCTGGATTATCCGCAATATCAGTTAGCAAGAAAGCCTGGGATTCCATGGTTGATAAGCCCCCTTATTATATGGACCTTAAAGCCTACAAGAAATCAGCAAACAAAGAAACAGCCCAGACACCTTATACTCCTGCCGTATCTCTTTTCTTTGCATTGCACGAAGCACTTCGCATCGTAAAGGAAGAAGGGCTTGAAGAGAGGATAAAGCGGCATGCAAGGTTTGCAGAAGCAATAAGGGCAGCTGCAGGTGCCATGGATATTGAACTGTTCCCGCAGCTGAATAGTTACAGCAGATACTCAAATACCGTAACTGCGATGAAAATACCCACAGGTATTGACGATAAGAAACTGCGCAACGGGATAAAGGAAATCGGCATTCAGGTCTCAGGCGGACAGGGCGCTCTTGAAGGCAGGATATTCAGGATAGGAAGCATGGGCAATATCAGCAAGCTGGATATTTTAAGCACAATCCAGGCAGTAGAAATCGTTCTCCATAAGAATGATGTAGTCAAGAAAATGGGACCGGGCGTAGAAGCTGCAATTAATATATTGAGATAGATTAAAATATTAAAAATCTACTGTTACGGTTTTAATTCAGTAGATTTTATATCCTGCAGTATCCGGGAAATCACCTTTTTGGCATGTTGCAGATGAGATGCGCCGCTTCCTGCCAGCAGGGTGAAATTATCCTGTATGAAGACTTCATTTTCCTGTAACAAATAAATATAATAAACAACTATTCCCCAGTAAACAATGGATCCCACAAACATTGCCGTTGAAATTCCAAGCAGCTGATAATAAATCATAGCCGTCGTCATTCCACCGGGCTTTAATATATTAATCGCCATTATAAAGCTATAAAATATTATTAAACCAATAATTATTGGAATAGTTCCAATTATTAACAATTTATTCTTGCTCAGTCTCATCTTTCCACCTGTATATTATGACCAGTATATAATATGCAAATATACTATTTAAACCCTTTGAAAAAAATGGAATGTATTATAATAATGAGTATTCATTATTCATTATTAGTATATACATGCATAAATATATATAGTTTATCCGACTATGTTATATTATTGGGGTGGCCAACTGAATTATTGATAAATTAATATTTTTATTTTTTTAAAATTAGATAAAATAGAAATGGGGTTAAAATATGAACGATAAATATAGACCAGGTAAAAATATAGTAGACAAACATACATGGCAAACGAAATTTACAGGCTTCGGATTACTGCTCTTAACAGTAGCTCTGGTACTTGTACCACAGGCATCAGCAGATACCCTTACCTCTGTAAAGGCAACAACTGCACCTGTAATAGACGGCATACCAGATTCAACATGGGACAAAGCAATCCCGTTAACGATTAATGTCTCAGGCGGAGCCAACTCAGGATCACATACAGTCATATTGAAAAGCATTTATACCGATGACTCAGTGTATTTCATTGCTAAATGGGATGATCCTACTGAAAGCTTAAGGCGCCTGCCATGGCAGAAACAAGCTAATGGCACATGGAAGCAGCTTAATACGCCTGATGTTAAAGAGGGAGGAGAAGAAACTTATTATGAAGATAAATTATCCCAGATATGGAATATAAATATCACTGGTTTTGAAGCAAGTGGCTGTTCTGTTACATGCCATGCAGGTGAAAATTCCGATATCAAAGCTTATGGTAATATGTACACTGCAGGCCCCGGAGAAATAGGCGATATGTGGCATATGAAAATAGTACGGACCAATACAACAGGATTTGTTGATGACCAATATATTGACTCCACACGTTACAGTAATACTACAGCAGATGCAGGAAGGCATAGCGACCCAGGACTTGCACCATACTATAATAATATAAATCCAAACGGAACCGCACCCAATTCCACCTCGGCAGACCAGCCAGCTCCGCCCTACTGGATATTTGATGATGAGAAGCAGCCATTCAACGATACATACAATACTGGCGATGAAATTGCAGGTATCATTGTAAGGCCTCCGACTGAAGATAGAGCGGATATCAGGGGTAAAGCAGTCTATATGGATGGCAATTGGACACTGGAATATGGCAGAAAACTTGTTACTGGAAGTCAGTTCGATATTCAGTTCTCAGATCTGAAAAATGAATATCTCTTTGGGACAGCAGTCTTTGACAATGCACAGACAAGACACAGTTATGGTAATGGGGCGATCAAATTAGTCTTTGCAGCGCCTGCTAATATCACAGATAATATAAGAAGACCCACTGAAATCATAGATAATATGACAGGAACCCCGGTGATTAATGAATCAACTGAGGAGATCCTGGCTGAGGATTTCATGAATTTCAGTACAGGCGATCCGTATAGTATTACAATAACAAGGGTAATTGATGGTGTAGTGGAATTCAATAAATCAGGAACATTGATGGGATTAAATAAAGAAACCATAACTCTCGATTGGATTCCCACGACTCAGGGGTCTTATATCCTTCGTTCAAATGCAAATACAACAGCAGATGCCAGGATAGTGAAGGTAATAAATCAGAAAGTCATAAGCCCTATACCTGAACTTTCCACAATAGCTCTTGTTTCAGCAGGACTGATCGGACTTTTAGGACTGGTAAGCAGGCGCAGAAGTAGTTAGGAAGTTAAGAGGGATTTTCACCCTCTTTTATTTTAAAATAAATATTTATAAAAATATTATAAATATAATAACATGTTGATAGCTATGGATTCTGAAAAAAATGAAACCGCAGATGAACGCGGATGAACGCAGATTAAATGCTTTGTCTTAAGGTATCATAGGGGTTGCTTTTGTAATTAGCAATATTTTGGTGCGGTTTTTCTGGAGAAATATAAACCTTTGTAACATAATTTTATTAAATATAATTGATTATAGTGTAACAAGTTACAATAGGAAAGGAAATTTTTGGATGGACTCCAGTAATGGGCAACAATTTTAAACCATAAGGGTATAATTAAGTATCGTAGCAGGTAAATTATATGTCTGAGAAAAAAATTGATAAAAGAACGCCCATTAAAGAAAAATGCAAATCATGCGGTATCTGCTGCAAAAGGAGGAAATCAAATGAGTAAGGTTGTTTTAATGGATTTTTTTGCAGAATGGTGCGGTCCATGCAAAATGCAGGACCCGATCATCGAAGAGCTTAAGAAAAAATTCGGGGATAAAGTGGAATTTAAAAAAGTTGATGTTGATAACAATAATGAATTAGCTTCCAAATTCACGATTCATGCTGTTCCAACATTGGTGATTGAAAAAGATGGTGCCGTATTCAAGCGATATACAGGTGTAACCCGCGCGAACGTGCTTGAAGCGGATTTGAACGCAGCTTTAAAATAAAGTGGTCTGATTGAAACCTTTATTTGACCTGGGTGTGCTGCCGATCAGACACAAGACAGGTAAGGGATTCAAACCTCATATTTCACTTGTTTTCAATGCAGGAAAACGATTGACTTTTGCCGTAGATACAACGAACTCCCGTTCTGCGCAACCGGATGCATATCTTATAACCCATGCACATTCGGATCATTATGGCAGATCTGCAATGCTTTCAAAGAATGCCGTATGTTCAAAAGAGACGGCAAAAGCACTTGAAATCCTTTATGGTAAAAAATATGCCGGAAGAACGTTTCAAATCGGCGACAGTATTGATGTCGCTGGAGTTGATGTAAAAACATATCCAACCCATCATACAATAGGCTCATGCGCTTTCTACTGGAAAAATGATGTGGGCACAAGGATCATGGTTACAGGTGATGTCAAAGATTCTAAAGACCTGCCGAACTGTGATTGCCTCGTCACAGAAGCTAATTACGGTGATCCTGGTGATGCAAAATGTCATTTTGAGGATGATCTCGACGCATTCTGGGAATCCCTGAAAGAAACACCCAGTGATATTGCCTTTGGCGCTTATTCTTTCGGAAAAGCCCAGCGCGCAGTTAAATTAATTCGTGAATCCGGTTATTCCGGAGATATCGGGATGGACCCGGTATCTCGTGCGCTCACTGGTGGATTAATGCATGATGCCGGGTCGCTTGTTGATCTTGATGATGATTGCGGTGTCAGGGTAACTACACCGGGTGAAATAAAAGGTCTTTCGTCCTCAAGGAAATTCATACTTACAGGACGAAAGGATATTAAATTTCCCACCATCAACATCAGTGACCATATGGATGTGAATGGTCTTATCGGCATGACAAAACAATGCACTCCATCCGCAGTAATCACATACCACCCCGGAGGCAACCGACCTCTAAAGCTTGCTGCATATTTGAGGAAAAACGGCTTATATGCGAAAGCGCTTGAAGAAATAAATACTATTCTTGAAATTTAAATTATCCCTCAGATAAACTTAAGCTGTAAAGAGCATTGATAATATATAAAAATGGCAATTGAAATAGAACTTTTATTCACCTTAATCGGCCAGGTTGTAGTTTATTTAGCATTATTTTTATTAATAATAGCAATAGCAGGTTCATTGCTTATCGCTTATTCATTCAAAACCGAGAGATTCATCTTCCCTGGTTTTATGCTTTTTTCTATCACCCTTCTTGAAAACCTGGTAAAGGCACTATTCAGGCTTATAAAGATGGATGATTCCATTGTTGATAATGTGGGTATAGAGCTTAAGAACAAAGTATCTATCGGAAAATTCAGGAACACACCAATAAATTCACGCCTGATATTTTTTCCCCAGTGCTTAAGAGCTTCCGCTTGCCCGTCCAAGCTGAGCTCTGAGGGCATGCAGTGCATTCATTGCGGCGCATGTGAGATCGGACAGGCCAAGAAGAGGGCTGAAGAGCTTGGTTACAGGGTTTTTATCGTACCAGGCTCAAGTTTTATCAGGCGGCTGGTAAGAAAACACAAGCCATCAGCGATACTTGGTGTTGGATGCATGACCGAAATAAAAGCCGGGCTTGAGATGTGCGAGAAAATCCAGCTTTTTGGCGTGGGTATAGTTCTTGAGAAGGCAGGATGTGTTTCCACGGTCCTTGACTGGGATAAGTTCTATGAATTTATCGAATTAAATAAGTAAATCCGAATGATTCAATTCACTCCCTTTCCTTCACAAGCACTTCCACAACAGAAGGGTCAGCAAGCGTAGTGACATCTCCCAGGTCATGTATATCACCGGAGGCAATTTTCCTCAATATGCGTCTCATGATCTTGCCCGAGCGCGTCTTGGGAAGTGCATCCGCAAATTGCAGTTTCTCAGGTTTTGCTATCGGACCGATCGAATTCCTGACATGGGCAATAAGTTCAGCTTTCAGGCCTTCGGTCTTTTTTGCGTCTTCCTTAAGCGTGACGAACGCATAGATCGCTTCCCCTTTGATTTCGTGGGGATAACCCACAACAGCCGCTTCAGCAACTGCATTGTGGGAAACAAGAGAACTTTCGATCTCCGCTGTTCCGAGCCTGTGTCCTGAGACCTTGATCACATCATCGATCCTTCCCATTATCCAGAAATACCCGTCTTCATCCTTGCGTGCACTATCACCGGTCTGGTACAGTCCGGGGAACTGTGAGAAATATTTTTCAATAAACCGCTGGTGGCTTCCGTAAACAGTTCTCATCATCCCCGGCCAGGGTCTCCTGATAACAAGCTGCCCCCCCTCATTGATATCCGCTTGCGTTCCATCGGCTCTCACCACCATCGGCTCTATACCGGGAAAAGGAAATGTCGCAGAACCGGGTTTAAGAGGTGTAGCCCCCGGAAGAGGAGTTATCAGGATGCCTCCTGTTTCAGTCTGCCACCACGTATCCACAATAGGACATCGCTTGTTACCGATTACGTTATAATACCACATCCATGCTTCGGGATTTATAGGTTCACCCACAGTTCCAAGAAGCCGTAAGCTTGAAAGGTCTCTGCTATTTGGCCATTCATCCCCGCTTCGCTCAAGCGCCCTGATGGCCGTCGGAGCTGTATAGAAAATAGTTACTTTGTATTTTTCCACAAGTTCCCAGAACCTGTCCGGTTTTGGATAATTCGGGATTCCTTCAAACATCAGGTTTGTTGCCCCGCTTGCAAGAGGACCATACACGATATAACTGTGGCCTGTTATCCATCCAATGTCAGCTGTGCACCAGAATAGATCCTCATCCCGATAATCGAATATCCATTTGAAAGTCTGCATAGTATACAATAAATATCCTCCGGTGGTGTGAAGCACACCTTTTGGCTTACCGGTACTTCCGCTTGTGTAAAGGATAAACAGCGGATCTTCAGCATCCATCATTTCAGGCTCACATTCAGGGCTTGAATTTTTCATTTCTTCATGCCACCAGAAATCTCTTCCCTGCATTACATCCACTTTCGTGCCGGCGCGATCAAAAATGATAACAGTGTTCACAGAATTTTTCTCATTGCCGCTTATTGCCCTGTCGACATTCTCCTTGAGCGCAATAGTTTTCCCTCCCCTGAAACCGGCATCAGCTGTGATTACTAATGAACATGAACTATCCTGGATTCTATCCCTGAGTGAATCAGCGCTAAATCCTGCAAATACAATGTTGTGAATGGCTCCGATCCTTGCGCAGGCCAGCATGGAAATCACAAGTTGAGGTATCATCGGAAGATAAATCGCTATTCTGTCTCCTTTTTTCACTCCTTTGTTCTTTAACACGTTCGCAAATTTGCAGACTTCCGTATATAATTGTTTATATGTGAACTGCTGTGTCTCACCGCCATCTCCCTCCCACAGGATAGCGATCCTATCCCTGCGGCCTGAAAGGTGCCTGTCAAGGCAATTAAATGACGCGTTTAGCTTCCCCCCTTCGAACCAGCGGCAAATGGCTTTTTGCGGGTCCCAGAAATAGATTCTTTCCCACTTCTTGAACCATTCAAGCTGTTGCGCACTCTCTGCCCAGAATGATTCCAGGTCAGCGATCGATTGTTTATATATCTCTTTATATTCATCGAAACTTTTTATATGTGCTTTTTTACTGAATTCAGGAGGTGGATAAAATATCCGTCTTTCCTCAAGCAAGGATTCTATTGTGTTTTCATCCATACTGGTTCACCTGCCTTAGCTTAATATATGTGGTTATTAAAATAGATTATCCAGTTTTCCTGAGTGAACCTGATGGCTTATAAAATAGAATACAATATAATATGAAATATTAAGAAATGTTTTTCAGAAAAATTTGTGAATAAGTGTGTTAAAGTAAAATAACCCTTACCCCTTCGTTTCCAGTGGAAAAACAACATAAGTAATATTAACGGTTTAAATAAATTATTAGCAAATAATCAGACGTAATTTACAAAAATATCGAATATTAAGTTATATTTATCAAAATCATGCTTCTATTTATCTTTATTTAATGAATATGAGCATAAACCTTTATTTCAAGTAAAAGTATATATACGAATAATTACATCTATTCACAATGTCATTCACAAAATGAACAATATTTCACCAAGAAGGAAACATCGGAGGGGAAATCCGGATGTAAAACTGCCCATCTCGATGGGATGGGCAGTCCTCTAATTTTTTGAGGATTATGAAAATAAGGCTTGAAATCGAAGGAAAAAACGCAGGCAATATAAGTTATAAAGGTCCTGACTGCATCGAACTTGCAGCTGCATATCTTAATTCAACAGAGGCCTATGAAGTTCTGGTGCATATTGTTAAAGATGATGGGACGAAGGCAGATGCCGAATTTGAAGGTGAATTTCCCGCAATATCAGCGATGAAATTCATTCTTTCGACTTCAAAAACAAGGGTAGAAACCCCATCACAAACCTCGATCACAAACATTATCAACGAATCTCAGACATTAACTTTAAAAGAGAGATTGGAAATGTTCTTGAGATTCGAATATCCCAGGGTCTGGTTCACATCTCTTGATGTAAAAAAGCAATATGAATTGGTTTATGGGAAAATAGGCCTCAGCACGGTATCAACATACCTTGCAAGGATGTCCCGGGAAGACATACTTATCCGAAGAGGTAATCGAAACCAGAGAGAATACAGGTTTAAAGACGAAAGTAACATCGTTCGTAATATGGAGTTCGGCCTGGTAAAATAATAACGAAATAATGTTTAAAAAATAATGTAAGGGTTGATGAGCTGACCATCGGGGATTTCCTCATGGCCTGCAGCACCCGCGCAATACAAACTTTGTAATTGCTTCGCTGCAGATTGCGCTCCATGCGCTTTCTCATTGCACCCAATAGGTGAAATCCCAGTTGAGCCATTTCCTTTTAGACCATGTACGGCTATAGGGCAATTACGCCCGGAAAACTTGGAAATGTTCTTTCGATTTCCAATATGGCTTTTCTGCCGATTTCATGCTAGCTCATCATAGCGTGCACCACATCAAGACATACCTGATATGGTAAATTATTATTTTATTTTATTATTATTAATAGTTTTCGGTAACAAATCAGATAACAAAACCCAGTTCTGCCAGGATGCCCCGGGCTATAACAAGCGATTCTTCTTTGCTTTTTGCTTTTATAAGCATCCTGCCGCTTGGATACATTGAGACCTCCACTCCCTTATATGTCAGCAATAATATGTGTTTTGTTGACACTCTGGGATTGAAAAGACAGCTTGCCTTATTCATATCAATACGAATATTAGTGCTCACTTCAAACGCCGTCCTGCCTGAGCATACCCTGACTGAAATAACCATATTTTCCAGTGTCAGATGTAAAGCAGATATATAAGCATGTGTATAATGTCAATGAAGACAATATGATGGGTAGAAATTTAGCGACATTAGCCATATCTTTATCTATTCTGGTACTCTCAGGATCAGCAGCAAGCAATGTCATACTTAATGGAACGGATTTTTATCTTACAACAGGGGATCACTACGGTCTTTCCCAGGGGTATATAGTAAGATTAAAAAGCGTTAGCAGTGAGAAGTCTGTCTGGCTTGAGCTGGAATCAAACAATACGATTGTAAAGAGCGAGATTACTCATCTTAAAAGTTATTTCATATATAATAAGACAAACAGAACAATATTATCAATTAAAGTAGATAATATTTATTCAGGTTCAAAAGACTCCAATCTTGTTTCTTTTTTCCCGGTATATCAGTACATCGATCCTGATATGCCCGCGCCGAAAATTATAGAAATCACACCTGTTGAAACACCACATCAGAATAACTACAACGCATCTTTTCCGAAACAATCCATGCCTGAACCTTTGATATTGACAGCTGTAATTATTTTTATAGTTGTGTTATTTCATATCATTCGAAAATTATGGTGATTAAATGAAGCTATTAAAAAAAGACCTGCGGGGAGATGAGGGTGAGATATCAATCATGGTGGAATCACTGGATGACCTGTGGCATCTGAAATACATACTTGAACCGCAAGATCTTGTTTTTGCATTCACAAAAAGGCGCATTGAAGGAGCTACTGATAAGCTCAGGCCGGAAAAAGCCGATAAGAAGACGGTACGGCTTGGTATACAGGTCGAAAAAGTTGAATTCCATAAGTTCTCAAACCGCCTGCGTGTGCATGGTACCATCGTAGATGGGATTGATGCCGGCGCATACCATACAATAAATATCGAAGAAGGGACAGATATTTCCATATTCAAAGAATGGAAGAGCGATCAACTCGAAAGAATCAAAGAGGCACAGATCGCATCAAGGCGTCCCAAAGTAATCATTGCGACAATTGAAGAAGGAGAAGCATCCATAGGACTTGTAAGGCAGTTCGGTGTTGAAGAGTCATCTACGCTCCGGCAATCACTTGGAAAAGGCGAGGGCAACACACGCAATGAATTCTTCGGAGAGCTTGCTTCACAGTTAAAATGGGCCGCAGAAAAAATCGATGCCGTCATACTTGCAGGACCGGGATTCACAAAAGAAGATTTTCTTGAGTTCATAAGAACAAGGGAACCTGAACTTACGAAAAAAGCTGTTCTTGAAGATACCTCTTCGATAGGAGTATCAGGGTTCCAGGAAGTTCTTCGAAGGGGGGCAGTGGACAGGATAATGGAAGAATCAAGGATCGCAAGGGAAGCAACACTCATCGAGGAATTGATGAAAGAGATATCAATCAACGGAAAAGTATCCTATGGAATGGCGGATGTCAGGAACGCACAGGACCTTGGCGCCATCCAGACTCTTTTAATAACAGATGAATTGCTTCGCACCGAACGCGAAGGCAGCTCCATAGATGGGTTTCTAAAAAATGTGGAGCATTCCCACGGAAAAATAGTCGTATTTAGCACAGAGTTTGAGCCCGGAAAGAAGCTTGAATCGCTGGGAGGTATAGCTGCACTTTTGCGGTTCAGGGTAAACCCATGAGACTTTTAAATGCAGCGGTCGATATCAGATATCTTCTTAACAGGGGGTACACCCCGAAAGCTGCTGTGGAATTTGTGGGTGACCACTATAGGCTGGATGGAGATTCAAGACATATTCTTTCAAGGGCAGTTATCGCAGGAGCGATTTGTGAAAAAAGACGTCAAAAATTCCTGCCCTGCAATAAAATCCGCGGGAATAATATCATAATTGACGGATATAATATCATTATAGGAATGGAAAGTATCCTTGAGAAAAAAGCAATCCTGTGCGATGATGGGGTCGTAAGGGACATAAAGGGGGTGTCCAGGAATTTCAGGACTTCTGAGAATACTCATCAAGCGATAGAACTGATATTATCATTCCTGAAAGAAAAAAGCCCTTCAAAAGTATGTTTCCTTTTTGATTCACAGATCAGTAAAAGCGGTGTACTTGCGAAACTGCTCCGGGAAAAAATCGACCAATCAGGATTAACAGGTAGTGCGGGCACTTCAAGACATGTAGATCATGATCTGAAGTTTTCCCATGATATTGTGGCAACAAGTGATGGTGTTATTATAGACGCCGCGGAAAAAGTTATAAATCTCCTATGTTGTATGATATGTGAGATTCCGCATCTTGAAGAGGGAATTTCAAAAATAGGCGAATTTACAGGATAAAAAGATGAAAAATATTGGTATCGCGGTAACAGATCCGGCAGATTGGACCGGTATTGCTCTCTATAATTCCATTACCCGATCCGGGATGAAAGCCCTGACTTTCAGCTTCGGTGAAGCGACTTCAAATATTTCATCGGGTAAGTTATATGCGGGAAAAACCGATCTAACCGATCTAACCGATCTAACCGATCTAACCGATCTTACAGCCCTTGATGCTATTATCGTTAGAGACCTCGGACCTGCGGCACGAAATGACATTTCCTTCAGGTTCGATATCCTCTGCCAGCTTGAGGAGCTTGGTATTAAAGTGATTAATTCACCTGTTTCTATTGCCAGGTCTGCCAATAAATATGTTTCAAGTTATATGTTCCGAAAGAATGGGATCGCAACGCCCGAAACCCTGGCGACGAATTGCCTTGAGGAAGCGCTTTTTTCATTAGCTTCTTTCGGGCGCGCCGTGGTGAAGCCTGTGTTCGGATATAAAGGGATTGGCGTAGAATGTGTGAAAAATGATGAAACCGGGAGGCATAAGCTCAAGGGACTGCTTGAGAAAAACGGTCTTGTGTATATCCAGGAATTTATCCCCAATCCCGGAAGGGACATAAGGGTATTTGTTGTGAATAATAGAGTGATGGGCTCAATTTACAGGATAGCGCCACAGGGCGGCTGGATCAATAATCTCAGCCAGGGGGGTATTGCAAGGTCATGCAAATTGACCTGTGAACAGGAAAAATTAAGCCTGAAAGCTTCAAAAGTTATCGGAACAACTTTTGCAGGCGTGGATATTATCGAAGGCGACAGGCCTTATGTCATTGAGATAAACGGAACGCCATCGGGTAAAGGTATATTTGAGGCGTGCGGGGTGGATGTCACAACCGGTATTACCGAATATCTTCTGGATTTGATCTGGTAAAATTTTTGGCCAATCTTTGCGGTGGGTTCACCAACCGCGATCAAGCCTTATAGCCTTTGGCTTGCAGTGTACCACACATGTAGTACATCCGATGCAAAAACTCCTGTCCGCGACCTGCGCCACAATCCTGCCATTTTTCTCAACAAGCCTGTAAATCCTTGGCCCTTTCGGGCAAACCCTTATACATTCCCCGCATCCTGTGCATTTTTCGGCATTAATATATATATCTATCATGCTGGAACATTCCAAGCAATTATATAAGCAATAATACCAAATTAAAGCGCATGTCTGGAAATACCTTTGGTACGCTTTTTCGGATAACAACATGGGGTGAGAGCCACGGCCCTGCCGCAGGTGTTGTCGTTGACGGCTGCCCGGCAGGTCTTTTGCTTGATGAATCTGATATCCAGAAGGAATTAAACCGCAGGCGTCCCGGCCAGAGCGATATAACAACGCCAAGAAAAGAAGAGGATAGGGCACAGATTCTGTCAGGGGTATTTTTGGGTAAAACCACAGGTGCGCCGGTATCGATACTTGTGCAAAATAAGGATGTTGATTCAAGCAAATACGAGGCTCTTCGCACTACCCCCCGTCCGGGACATGCGGATCTGACCTATGAATTAAAATATGGCTTCCGCGATTGGCGGGGAGGAGGGAGGTCATCGGCACGTGAAACAATCGGAAGGGTCGCAGCAGGTGCGATCGCAAAAAAGATCCTGGGCATGAATGGTATTGAAGTATTGGGTCATGTGGTCGAATTGGGAGGTATTCGTGCAAAGACCGTCGATATCGAGCAGATCCGTGAAAATACTGAAAAGAACCCGGTAAGGTGCGCAGATCCGGATGCAGCCCTGCAAATGGAAGCAATGATCCATGCTGCAAGAAGCGACGGCGATAGTGCAGGAGGAATAGTCGAAGTGATCGGCCTCGGAGTTCCTGCAGGTGTGGGTGAGCCTGTTTTTGATAAGCTTAATGCACAGCTTGCAAAAGGATTGATGAGCATCGGCGCTGTCAAAGGTGTGGAGATTGGTCTGGGATTTAAGAGTTCACTGATAAAAGGCAGCCAGATGAACGACCCGATCGGGATCTGTAATGGTAAACCAAAACCCCTTACAAATAATGCAGGAGGAATTCTTGGAGGTATCAGCAACGGCGAGCCTATCGTTTGCAGGATCGCAGTGAAACCCACGCCTTCTATCTCACAAGAACAGCGAACAATAGACCTTAGCACCATGAAAGACACCCGGATAAAGATAACAGGCCGCCATGACCCCTCAATCCCGCCGCGTATTGTTCCGGTCGCGGAATCAATGGTGGCGCTTGTGCTGGTAGATATGATGATGAGAGGCGGGTTCTTAAGAACCTCGATCATGGGTTGATTATGAAATATTCTAAACCGCAGATAAACGCAGATGAACGCAGATTGATAATTTGGGAGTCTGTAAATAAAAAAATTAATAACCTATCTGCGTTTATCTGCGATCATTTGCGTTTAATATTTTCCAACATAAGTTTAGGAGAAACCTGTTCATGAAATTCGATCCCGATAAGATAAAAGAAGCAACAAAAAGAGATTTTGATGCCTCCTGGAATGAAGGAAAAAAATATATTCCAAATCCAGGCATCAATGAGAAATACCCGCGCAAATCCTTGAAATACGGTAAACCCCATACTGTTTTTGATACAATACAGCGCCTGCGTGATGCCTATATGAGAATGGGGTTTGAAGAATTTATGAACCCTATTATAGTGGAAGACAGGGATATCCACAAACAGTTCGGATATGAAGCACTTGCAGTCCTTGACCGCTGTTTCTACTTAGGCGGGCTTCCAAGACCAAACGTGGGGATACCGGATGAAAGAATAGTTGGAATTAAAAATATGCTGGGAGATATTGGCGATGATGGCGTTGAGAAGATAAGGTTGATCCTTCATTCCTACAAGAAAGGCGAGATCGAAGGCGATGACCTTGTCCCGGAAATGGCCGCAGTATTAAAAGTTGCAGATTCTAAAGTTGCAGTGATGATAGACCGCGTATTCCCTGAGTTCAAGTCACTTGTTCCCGTATGCTCGCAAAATACGCTGCGAAGCCACATGACATCCGGATGGTTCATAAGCCTCGGAGAGATGGTTGATTACCGCAAAGTGCCGCTTCACCTTTTTTCAGTGGACAGGGTATTCCGGCGCGAGCAGGCTGAAGATGCCACGCGCCTTATGGCGTATTATTCGGCGTCATGCGTCATAATGGATGAGAACGTGAGCGTAGAGGATGGGAAAGCGGTGGCTGCCGGGCTTCTGTCTCAATTTGGTTTTTCAAACTTTACGTTCAGGCCTGATGAAAAGCGAAGCAAATATTACGTGCCTGCTACACAAACCGAGGTCTTTGCCTATCATCCGAAACTTGTGGGTTCAAAGACAAAATACAAGGACGGCTGGGTTGAAGTGGCAACCTTCGGGATTTATTCGCCAACTGCCCTTTCGCAGTACAATATACCTTATCCTGTAATGAACCTGGGCATGGGTGTGGAACGGCTTGCAATGATACTGCACAATTCAACGGATGTCAGGGCCATGACATATCCTCAGTTCCAGTACAAGACCGGCTGGATCATGTCGGATAGCGAAATCGCATCCATGGTATACGTTGAAGATACACCGGTGACCGAAACAGGAAAAGAGATACAGGATGCAATAGTCAGGGCATGCGAGCAGCATGGAGATACAGCAAGCCCCTGTGAGTTCACTGCATGGGAAGGACAGTTGTTCGGCAGGAATATTCAGGTGAAGGTGATAGAACCTGAGGAGAACACAAAGCTGTGCGGACCTGCAGCGGTGAATGAGGTCATTTCTTACAGGAACGATATTCTCGGATTACCCAGGACTTCAAGATGGGATGATGCGTTCAAGAACGGTGTCAGTACCGGCATAAGATATATTGATGCCTTCGCAGCGCGCTGTGCAAAAGAGATAGAGGATGCCGTAAAGAATGGCAGCGGTTCTGAAACAAGAGCCAGGATCATCAAAGTGCCCTCGGAGATCAATATCAGGATAGACCCGATAGCACAGCGGTATATCACGGGATTGAAGAAAAAGATAGATACGAGAGGGCCTGTATTTACAACAGTGAAGATGGAGATCATATCTTGAAAAGGATTTAAAGAAATTAATGAATAAAATCAGGCAGGTGAATAGATGAAACAAGCCGGATATGCCTATGCATACGGAGCAGGAACCATAATAAACGCGATTTCCACATGGAAAGGCGCTGCATTTAGTATTGACCTCAGGACTGAAGCAGAAGTCATACTTACAGATGATAAAAAAATAATCGGATACATGGAAGAAGGCGGGGACATGACCCTGATCGAACGTTGTGTTGAACTCACACTTATGCGCTTTGGTTCGACATCCGGCGCAAGGGTGTCAACAAAAAGCCAGATACCTATAGCAAGCGGGCTTAAGAGTTCAAGCGCAGCAGCAAATGCAACTGTGCTTGCGACCCTTGATGCGCTTGGCGAGGAACTTGAACCTCTTGAGGCGATAAAGATAGGTGTCCGGGCAGCGCTTGATGCCAAAGTAACTATCACAGGCGCTTTTGACGATGCCTGTGCTTCTATGCTGGGAGGATTCGTGATAACTGACAACAGGAAGAAAGAGCTCATAAAAAGAGAAGAGCGGGATTCACAGGTGCTGATACTTGCGCCCGAAAAAAGAGCGTTCAGTGCCGGGACAAATGTAATGCGCTCGCGGCTTATAGGCAGGTGGGTGGAAATGGCATACAGAGAAGCAATTACAGGAAATTACGAGAAGGCCATGACCCTGAACGGTTTCCTGTACTGCGCAGCGCTAGGCTTTAGCACAGAGCCCATGATGATGGCGCTTGAAGCAGGTATAGAGGGTGTAAGTCTCTCCGGGACAGGACCTGCATATACAGCACTTGGAAGTCCGGAACTGCTTGATAAGCTTGAACCTGTATGGGAGCGGTTTGACGGAAAAGTAATAAGAACAAAAGTCAATAATACCGATGGAAAAGTATGCCGTTAAAAGAAATAAGGGCGAAAATAGAAAAAATCGATGTACAGATATTAAATCTTATTAACCGGCGGACATCTCTGGCAAAGGATGTGCTCGATGCCAAAAAAGCACAGGGAAAGCCAATAAATGATTCTGACCAGAATAAAGTAGTGCTGGAAAGGGTATCGAACATGGCCACAGAAAGGGGATTGGACGGGGAAGAAGTAAAAAGGATATTTGAGATATTAATAAAAATGAACATCGACCGCCAGCATGAGATGAGCGGGGAAGGGAATTTGCCGTAGAAAAAGGGTGAGGGAAAAAATATAGGCTGGGCAACCAAGTATAAGGAATTTAAATATAGACTCTAATAAAGAATTATATGCGTTTTAAGGTTGTCATAGAAAAGGATGAAGAAGTGGGAGGCTATGTCGTTAGCTACCCAAGTCTCCCTGGCTGAAGATGAAATTAAACCATATTTGACCAAGCCCTCAACCCAAGTAATTGAAGTCGTCGCTTGATGTTCAATTTTGAGAAATTATTATAAGAAATAATATACTGTTTTTGCATTTCTAAAATATCCCCAAATTATGCGTTTATAATTATATTTTATAATTATTTTTTAGCACTCATAGATGAAAGGATAATACTATAAATATAATGATTTCTTATACCACAATAAATAATAAACACGAGTGAGGAGTCCATGAAACAGATACAGATCACACTTACCCCCCCTGAATCAAAAAGGATCATAGCCATGGGAATAAAAAACCTTCCTGTTATCCAGCAAGCGCTTAAAAAAGGAATCATATTGATAACTCTTGGCACCACAAATGCGTATGTAGCAGAGGAACTTATAGGCAGGAAGATGGAATATTTCAGATATGCTGCAGGATATATAGGTGAAATTGCGGCAGTTGTCCCGAATGATAAGCGCCTCGCTGCAATAGCCCTGAGTGACGGTAAAGAAGTCAATGCCGAAACTATTATTAATGAAATGACTTCCAATGATGTTGTTATCAAAGGCGCAAATGCACTTGACCCGGACGGCATTGCAGGTGTCCTTATGGCAAATCCTTTAGGTGGCACGACAGGCGGATTCATAGGAACCGTAATGGCAAAAGGCATAAATCTTGTAATTCCGGTCGGCCTTGAAAAATCAATACCCTATTCGGTAATAGAGATATCAAAAGCTATCGGCATCCAGCGCTGCAGTAAAGCCACGGGGCTTCCCGTAGGTATGATGCCGCTTTTCGGTGAAGTTATTACTGAAGTGGAAGCACTGATACTGCTGGGCGCAGAGGATGCATTTGCGATAGGCTCAGGTGGGGTTAACGGCGGTGAAGGCTCAGTCACCCTGTGTGTTATGGGGGAAAATGTAGATAAGATCTTTGACCTTGTGCTGAAAGTAAAAGAGAAAAAAGGGGAGATGTAAAAAGCCATCCTGTGATAACCCAATGTTCGTAAAACAGATAGAAAACGGTCTTGACCTCACAACAGAAGCGGAGAACATAACAGCAGTATATGATACTTCACTTGAGCCCGGTCATTTTATAGAACTGCATTTTCATCCTGATCTTGAAGAGATATATTATATCCTGTCAGGATATGGAATAATGACAATAGGTGATGAAAAACAGGAAATATCACGCAATGACGTGGTATATATCCCAAAGCTTACACCGCATACACTGCTAAATTCCGGGAATGTGCAGCTGCGGTTCCTGACACTGTCGGTGAGAGTGAAGAGGGACAAAGAGGAGGTCCCGTATATCACTTGAATTCAGGAGAATGAGAGTGAGGTCACGGGGATAAAAGATATCGGGAGATGCCCGATATGAAAGAAATGCTCTATTAAATCTTTATAACAATTTGATAGAGCTTATCCGGAAACTTGCGGGAAATACTTTACTAAATTCCCAGCGCTTTGCGCTTTTTCATTATATGCTCTTCTATCCCATTTGCAGCCATTACCATATCAGTCTCTACGGCAAGTTTTCCTCCTGTCAATCCCTCCACATCTTCTGTAAGGAGTTTGACGAGGCGCGGCGCACCTGTTACGGGCGGGAGAGGAGAAACATGCGTATAAAGCCCGAAAGCCACTGCAAAGATGCCGTCTATTGTAGCTTTCTGTTCCATATAGGTAGGCGCAGTTACAGCCACAGGAAGCTGTGATGGGTCCACGCCCAGGGCATCCGCTACTGCTGTGACAAGCAGAGCTATTCTACCTGTATCCGTGCATGTACCAAAGCTCAGCACTGGGGGTATATTCAGTTTCTCGCATACCGCTTTAAGTCCGGGACCTGCTTTCTGCCTTGATTCAAGCGTTGTCAGGCCTCCTACCTGCATAGCAGCATTACCGCAGCCAGCGCTTATAACGAGTATATCACGCTTGATCAGCTCTTTTGCCATTATAAGGGCATTGATATCCTGTCCCCTGTTCGTCAGAGTGGTGCAGCTTACAAGAGCCACAACGCCTTTTATTGTACCGCTCTTGATAACATCCAGCAGGGGATCGAGCTTGCCTCCGAGTGCTTCAAGGCATGCTTCTGTCGAAAAACCGATCAAGGCCTTCTGCTTCTTATCTGAAGGATGCGTTGTTTTACCTTTTCGCTTATTGAAATTCTCCACTGCGATATCTATGAGCTGCTGTGCCTGTGAAGCCACTTCTTCTGGCCTGTATACAATCTGCTTCTTCATACCGGGGATGCTGATGAGTTTTGAGACAGAAACAAGCGTAGTGTTGTATTTTTCCTGGTATTGGCCCAGAGTCGGGGGCGAGCAGTTCATGTCCATTGCGAACACATCTATGCCACCGGTAGCAAGGGCAGGCTCTATACTCAGCCAGTTCCCGGTCAGTCCGACAAACACCTCGTCTGTCTCGAATCTTTGCACCAGTTCCTGGCCTGTTTCTATGGAACCTATAATCCTGAGACCTTTTGCTCCCGATGCTTTCGCTTTTTTCTGGTTGTCCGGTTCATGTGCTGCTTTTATCAATGCTGCGCCCACAAACGGCTCATGACCATTAACCGCGATATTCACGTATGCCGGGTCAATTATCCCAAGATCAACTTCAACCGTATGGGGAGAAGCAGTGCCAAAAAGCGCATCCTGTGCCAGCTCAAGTGGTACCTGCGAGCCGTAGATGCATGTGATTCCCAAGCGTAAAGCTTTCTTTGCAAGAGAGACATAGTCTCCATCGACATTTGTCTGGGAGCTTGAAATAGAGTCCATAATCTCATTGAGGGGACCTCCTGGCATGATGCCCAGCTTTCTCCAGACTTCTATCCTCGATTTCGGGGCAAAACTGAGAACGTTACCGAGTTCTGCATCAGAGTCGGCATTTATTCCTGCAAGCATGGCATCTGCCACTTCTATCGCGATCTCTTTTGTGCTCTTATCTGTTTTTAAACCGAACTTTTCCGCCAGCATCTTGAGTTTTCCTTCATCCTTTATCCGGAAAGGCGTCTTTCCAAGCGCTGTTGCCTTTAAGGTCTTTGCTACTTCTTTTGCATGGAAGGTGTATGTCGCAGTCCCCATTGTATTCAGGAACAGCATGTTTCTCATGGCCATGCCGTCAGCATCAATACCGCACACCCCTCTCTGGGCTCCGGGCTTAATCCTGCAAGGCCCGTTGCTGCAAAGCTGGCAACTTATGCCCTGCTCGCAAAAGGAACATCTTTTACCCTGTGCATCAAACCTATCAAAAGTATTTGTAATACCATCTTTATTCATTACATCATACAGTTCAACTACTGATTTATGTGCGCTAATCTCCATAATATCCTCAATATTCTAATTATATATAAAAGTATTTATTGTACATTATAAGCAATGAGTCCACCCATAATTATATTCTATAGCACAGTTCTTAATGTCTGTAATTTGAGGGGGAAATTTACGCCGAGGTAGGGAGTTACGTAATTAGTCTAAATCCGTATCAGGTTGGTATCAGTCTTATGTGCTTTCTGTCAGGAAGATAAACCGGTACTGTATTAATCAACCAATTTGTATAGTTGCATGCAGTCCTTCTTGTAAGATCAAAAAGTTGCATTAATCTTATACACAGTTCTCTGGGGCTCATGCCATCCTTTAAGACGTTGTCTTTTTGTTGGGGTATCTGATTGCATATATCCTTTGGAAGACACCAATTTCCATCTTTAACGTCATAGTAGTATTCTCCATTGTCGTTATATTCGGTAATGGTAGTTTCTCGGATATACTGTTTATTGCATAATGGACACTCAGTCAAGTCGTACAATTTTAA
>Ga0172443_1046_pt1 | contig 34912 bp, 35 predicted proteins | sample MayberryNE_Catta_6_FD_114741 | JGI IMG/M metagenome (GOLD analysis project Ga0172443, IMG submission 114741) | reverse complement strand
AGCAGTCACATTGAAGCTGAGGATATCACCTGCAGTGACAATCCTGTTACCGATCGGTGTCTGGACTGGCATGTTATCTGCAATCTGGATGTTCTGGGAGACTGAGGAGAGACTTAAGCTGCCGATTCCTGAATTATTGTATGCCCACACTGTGATATTATTCCAGCCGTGCGGAAGGACTGAAGTGTTGCTATAAGCGCTGGTCGTTCCATTTGTCCAGAGACCGTTAACGCTAATGTTGAGGCTATCGGTCCTGTTTCCAATTCCGGCCTGCCAGCTGTGATTGATCCAGAAATTGCCCTGTGTGGCAGTGATATTGAGAGGTGCGGGAGGAATCAATATCTGAGGTACCGCGTTTACATTAATAACAATTGTTTCTGTACCAACACCATTGAAATTATCGCTTGAATTGAAATACCACATATATTGCCCGGCATCATCGACTGTTGTTTGCCACGAAAATTCTCCTGTAGTAGAATTAAGAGTTCCTTTTGTGGCATCAGTGCTATAGGTCAATGGATCATTATCAGCGTCGGTAGCAGTGACATTGAATAGTAAGAGGCTTCCCGCCGTGACATTCTTATTCCCGATAGGTATCAGAATAGGCAGATTGTTGGGTATGGTGACATTGAACCATACCTTTGTTTGATTTATATTATCATAAATATCTACAGTCTGTGCACTGATATTCTGTACATAATGCGGAGATAATGTGCGGTTAAGATAATTAATTGAATAATTGATTTTCGCAAGAGTAGTGCCATTGCTATAATTGAACCACGTATAATTGAAATCCACATCCGAGGGATTTATCCAGGTGTTGTTTATATAGAAATTCCCGGTGATAATATTTGGATCAGATATCGAAGCCGGAGGAATCATATTATAGCCTGTTTTATTGAACCGATAATCATTATTTGAATTCCCATGGCAGCGGTCATCATCGCAATACCTTGGACCGAAGGTATGTTCAGGACTCTCCCCAATACCTGTTTTCATAAGTTCTCTGTTATGACAGAGTTTACAAGTCTCTGAATTATTTATAGCTCCATCACCATTGAAATCAAGGTCATAAAGTTTAGAGAGGTTATTGTACACCCACATAGAACCATCCCATACCCACATATCATCAGTTCCGCTGGAATCGCTGTCTATATTCGTATAAATAATACCTTCTGCCTGATCGTAGCTTGTTCCCCCCACTTCCAGATAAGTGGAATAATTCCTATTCTCTGCAGCTCTCTGATGAGCATCAAGCCCCGGCTGATGCGAAATAGTTGAGCCATACCCGTGGCAGCTTATGCAATCCACATTCCTGCCATTTATAAAAGTATGCATCCCCGTCCCGACTGCCAGCATTACCGGCGTCTGGAATAACAAACCCAGAATAGATGTGAATAGTATTATTAAGAGGAGCTTTTGTTTTGCATCCATCTATTCTTCACCCCCTGCTAATAAACATTAAAAATCTGATAATTCAACCAAGCTTTTAGGCAGTCGTTCTTGCATAAATTCATTATGATAAAGATTAACTTTCAGCTAAATATACCCTATGGTAGAAAAAAAGTGGAAGCGTGTTATTATTAATATACTTATGATTATCATTTTACATACAGCACACCTTTACCGTTGACTATGACATCCCCTGTATATTTCTTAAACATAACACCATCTACCTCTTCATTTCCTTCAAGCTTGAATACAGGCACCATTTCGTCAACATTCCCCTTAATAATTATCGTACCTTTTGCCATCTCACTGCCCGGGCGGCTGGTATTTCCTTCTATGACGATCTTACCGCCATTGTTGCTCAATCCCGGAAGGATTCCTGTACTGCCTTTGACTATGATCTCGCCGCCGCACATATGTTCTCCAACAAAGTCAAGGGCATTTCCCATTACCGTTATCCTGCCGCCGCGCATGCCGCAGGTCTCTCCCCTGTATCCGGCACCCAAATAATAACCTGCGTTACCTTCAATGATCAGCTCGCCACCTTTCATTTCTCTTCCGGCCCATGAGTCAACATTTCCTTTTACGGTTATCTTTCCGCCGCCCATCTTTGAGCCAAGGTGCATATCCACGTTTCCATTGATGAGTATCAGGCCAGAAGTCATTCCTTCCCCTATCCTTTTAACACGGGAGAAATCCCCTTCCATAACGATCTTTGTATCAGCGGCAGGCGCTGAACCTTCTACCTTAACAGAGAACAGTTCTCCGATGGTAGTTTTATGGTTTCCAACCCACGCTTCCAGGGATTGTATCTCTTTATCCGTTTTACCTGCAAATTTATCAGGCGAGATATTCTCTGCTTCTGTGGAAATTTTAATCTCACTTTTTGGTTTTATAGTAACGGTTTGCATTATCAGCTCACCTCCACCGGGATTGCTCCTGCTTTTATGACCTCCGGATGAGTTACATATTCGTCCTGCACCATGTAATTTGAAAGCTGTATCGAATAATAGTTCTTGAATTTATTGACTATATCTTTCATCATTTCCCTGTGATGCTGTTCAGGAACCGATGCATTTACCCAGTATGTTCTCCCCATAGGTGTAGCTGTTATCTGGCCATCCTTTACTACGATCTCACCGTCCTTTATCGTATAAGCAGCTGATGAAAATGCGCTCTTTATCTTCGCATGTTCAACTGACGGGTCTATCTGACCGGGTTTGATGTCGAATATGGAAATATCAGCATCCGCGCCAACTCCAAGATGACCTTTGGTATCAAGAAGACCGAGCACCTTTGCAGTGCCAGCACGTGTCATGATCGCGATATCATTGAAATCAAGTTCGCGCTCTATTCCCGGTATCTTTGTTCTCTTGTGGACAGCTTCATTAAGCGTCTTTATTTCTTCCTGGCGCTTTTTATTGCTCATAAGAAGCGCAATGACCTCGGGATAATTCACAAACGGGCCCCCATTGGGATGATCCGTGGTCAACAGCATCTTATATGGGTCTTTTGTGAGTAAAGCAAGTTCAAGTCCTATTGCCCACATAATAGCATGAATAGATATCGTCCTGGCATAATATATCGGCACAACACCTGAAGCATCTTCCAGTTCAACATCACCGTTGCCCCACTTTGCATGCAGTAATTTCGCATTTGCGTACTGTACAGGGCCGTCGGCGGTCATGGTTGTAGCGCTACCGAATACAAGTTGCCCCATATCACCTGTTAAATTCTCGTTATTGTTCAGGTAATTGGCTACCTCATCAGCTTTTGATTCAAAGTCACCCCAGTTGGTGCCGCCCCATGAATTGAACGTCAGATGAGTGACATGCAGTACCTGCCTGTCCCTGCTGGCTTTAACCTGATTTGCAAGTTCCATGCTGGCAAGAGTGGTCTTATAGTTACCCGGTTTTCCAAGATTATTGCAATGCAAATGTACCGAATGTGGAAGTCCCAGCATCTCATTGGCCTTCATCAAAGATACAATGATCTCTTTTGGTGTTACGTCAAAGTTCGGGACAACATCATCAAGGCTGGTTACGTTCTTCCCGAAGCCCCACATCTCTCCGCCGCCGGGATTTACGCATTTAACGCCAAATCCCCTGCTTGCAAGAAGTCCCCATGCCACATAAGCCGCAAGCTTATCCATGTTCTTCTCGCGCACAAAGTCCATTGTGGGCCAGTTGCTTCCGAACAATGTGAGTGCGCCTTTGTCGATAATGGGGATCTCCTCCAGTTCTTCATGGGTATGGCGCGCTTTCATTATCGCCTGAGCCGCCTCAAAGACCGTTGTATAGCCCATCTGGGCATAGCGGTATCCCATTGCATAGACATTGGGCACCGTATATCCTGTATAAGGTCTTGTGATCTTGGTCCTTGGTTTTAGTCCCGATCGTGTATCTTCGGGGCGCATTATTCTCCCCACATTGACTTTTGCGCCTGCAATATGCGAATGCGCATCAACACCCCCCGGCATAACAAGCCGTCCGCCGGCATCTATTACTGTGGCTTTGCTGCTCACCTTATTCACGATCTTCCCGTCTTTTATGGAGATATCGGTCTTATCACCCTTAATCCCATTGTATGGGTCAAAAACCGACCCGTTTTTAATAATAAGTTCCATTTTATTCACCCTTTAATTCCTTTACTCTTTCTGTTATCCTGTCGAGTATCTCAGTATCAGTCGGATATAATGGTTCGATCATCTTTCTCATCCTGAGCGATACACCGTCCATCCTGTATGCCGTACCTTCTGCTTCCACGCCGCAAATTGCCGCCGGAATGACAACATTTGCCACTTCTGTCGTAGGGTTCCAGTAAGGGTCTATCTGGATAACCGGGATTCTTGCAAGGTGGCGTACGGAATCGGCCGGGAAATGAGCGCCTGCATCGCCTGCTATTATCATTGCTGCATCCGTTTCTTTTCTTATCAGCACATCGTTCGCTGCTGTCTCGCCGGGATTATAATAAGGAACACCGCGGGCAAAATCCACAGCGGTAGCAAAACCGGTCTCCCACGAGCATACCTGCCCGAACCCGGTGACATTATAATGACCTCGCATGGGTGTAATAACGCATTTTGTAAATGAATTCAATTCAAATGTTAAGGAGATAGCGTTATCAATATTCTTGTACCTTGATTTGCTCTGGGTAAGCCCCATGCCAAAGAAAATGCTGACAAATTTTGCTGTTTTTAGTAATTCAACGATTTTCACGAGCTGTTCTTTGGGTACACCTCCGACTGTATCGGGTACCACATCAGCATGACCCGATAATATTGCCCGCATGGCAGAAACAACAAGATAATCAGTGCCTTGCTCTATCGGAACAAATTCATCCGCCATGTTGGCAGTATCTGTTTTTCGCACATCCACTACAACGATTTTGCGCCCTTTTCGTCCTTTTTCCGAGAATAAGCCCTTTGCGAAGACAGAATAACGTCCCATATGCCTGGGATGGGCATGCACCGGGTTGCTTCCCCAGAACACGATCACATCCGCACGGTTCTTTATCTGGCCGAGCGTGGAGGTCGGCAAACCTTTTTCATGGACCGCAAGAGTTGAGGGGCCATGGCATACTGTTGCGGTATTATCAATGATCGCACCCAGTTCCTCTGCGAGAAAAATACCTTTCTTATGTGCTTCACACACTGTTGACGCCCACCCGTACATAAGAGGCCTCTTTGAATTTAAAAGGATCCAGGCTGCTTCATTTATTGCTTCTTCATAAGAAACTTCCGTAAATGTAGAATTCTTGTCTTTTCTCATCATTGGCGCTTTTATCCTGTGATGCCCCATTATTTTTGATGCGCCGAGTTTGCAGGCATGTTTAACATCTCTTATTTTGTTGTCTTCTACCACAACTGTTATGTCATCGCACAGGCATCCGCAGAAGGGGCAGAGTGCGTCCGTTATTACTGTCATCACTTATACCTCGCCATTAATTCTTTCATTGATAATACTTTATCATCCGTAGGCTCTATCCTGGCAGGAATCCCTTTGAATCCCGGCATTCCGCAGCCCTTGGTATCCGGATCAACTACAGCATTTGCCCATGGACCCATAGGAATAAAAGCTATCCCGTCAGGATTTCCTTTATTCTCTTTCAATTTTACAACTACATCACCGTGATCTGTTTTAACCGATATCCGGCTGCCGGGGCTGATCCCCAGTGTACAGATATCCTTTTGGTTCAATTCACAGCAAGCAGTTGCTTCCTGATAGTCCGATGAGGTCTTATTTTCAATAGTTGCTCCCTGATTTATTGTTCTTCCAGTTATCAGTATTGCATTTAATATCATCTTACACCGTCTTTTTATAGTTTTAAATTACTTTCTTATTTAAAAAGTATATGCTTTTGTTCAATTATAACAAAAATCAATAATTAAATTATATATAATATAAAACATATAAACGACCATTGAATATCTACTTTAGGACTTCAACGGTTTCAACGATCGGTTCAAGCCCGATATTCTGATCAAATGTAACATCTACTTCAGGCAATATGTCAACATAATTTACTAATTCGTGATATATCTCATGTCTGGGACTTACAATTATTATGTGTGCAGGCGGGTGGATCTTGCGAAGCCTTCCTATTGCAACGCTTGCCTGATCTTCAAGTGGAACAATCGCAGCATAAGAACAACATGCCCTTAATGGACTTTTCATTATGTGCGTAAGAATGTTATCTGCAAAAGCCGGTTCCAGTTTCCTTGCCCGGTCCGAAAAAGTCAGATTTGCATATCTGATAAGGTCATACAATGCTATTTTTACTTTTGATATATCATCTGCTCTAACAACAGCCATCGAATTCATTTTTTCCCCCTTTTTAATCATATCCATTTTATACATTAAAACTGAGTAGCACCAATATAAATATTGTTAATGACAGAATGCTACTTTAGTGCTACTATGGATTATATTATATTTAAATATATTGTCCGGATATTCCATAATCCTTAAGAACAATCGTACTGTTTATATCATGCCGGAGCCTATAGTGGCCGATGAAACAGGACTATCTTCGCTATTTTCCCAAGAGATCATGCTACCCAAATCAACTGGAAGCTATGCAGGCCATCCACGATGCCCTGATAAAAAAACAAATTATCTTATTCGAGGGGGCATGCGGTACAGGTAAAACCCTGAGTTCTCTTGCTCCTGCGCTTCATATCGGAAAAGTTGAGAAAAAAACCGTGGTCATTGCCACTAATGTCCACCAGCAGATGGCGCAATTTATTGAAGAGGCAAGAGAAATAAAAAAACAAAGCGATATAAAAGTCGTTGTTCTAAAAGGTAAAATGCTAATGTGTCCAAGGCCCAATATGGATTATGATACATGCAGTTTGCTCAGAGATAATACCTATAAATTAATTGAACAGGAAAAAGACTTTGGGCAGTTAAAAAACGAGATTCAATCTGTGAAGGACAGGCTAAAGCGGGATAAGGATACCGGTCTTATCCAGCTTCAAAGGGAATTGAGCAAAGAATTTGATAAAGAGGAAAAGCAGCTTCATGACACCAGGAAAAACTCATGCGACTACCTTAATAAATTATTAAAAAGCGATACCGATGATTTTCGTACATGGCTCTTCTCAGGTGTGCGCACACCTGAAGAGGTGGCAGATTGGGCACTATCAAACGATGCCTGCGGGTATGAACTGCTAAAACGCTATATGAAAGAAGCCGATCTTTTGATATGCAATTATCACCATTTTCTTAATGAGGATATCCGTACAAATGTGCTTGGTTGGCTTGACAAAAGCCTTGCTGATGTCATCACTATCTTTGATGAAGCCCATAATATTGAATCCGCAGCTCGCTCCCATTCATCTATTACGCTCACCGAATTTACCATAAAAAGAGCGCTTGATGAGATCGAGGCAAACGAGGAGTCCTCTGTTCCTGACGATGTGAAAACGTTACTCAGGGTTTTTCTTGATACGATAAGAACAACATATAAAATAATTCTTGATAAGAAGTTCGGTGAACGTGAAAGAGTAGGTAAGGATTGGTATGATCTCAGGATCGCTGATCCTCAGGAGAGAACCGATATGTTCCGGGAAAAACTAATTGCAGCCCTTGAAAAAGCAGGTATCAAAAAGCCCGGTGAGACTATCGAGCGTTTAAGGAGTTTCGGATTGATTATGGATGCTTTCTATGAAAAGCAATTCAATGAAGGAAAAAGCCCGATTAAAAAAATATGCAGCAGCCTGATCACGGCAGTGTTCCTGTCAAATTACATTAAATTCTCAAAAGATAAAAACTATTATCCTATCCTTAGCATCAGGCGCCAGAATTCTGACATTTCCGGAAGGCTTGAGTTATTTACCTGTATCCCTAAAAATGTCACAGCACCTTTATTTAATTCTGTCCATAGTTCAATACTCATGTCTGCGACGCTTGCGCCGTTTGAGACGATCAAAGCCACACTTGGGATTTCACGGCAGACGCATGAATTGTCTTTCGGCCTGACTTTCCCGAAAGAAAGGCGCCTTACCATAGCAGCATCTGTCCCTGCTCTGTTTGCAAAGGACAGGGATAGCCCTCAGACAAAAGAGGTAATTACAAAAGTCCTTACAGACATAATTGAACAATCGGATGGAAACGTGCTTATTTTTTTCCCGAGCTTTTTTGAAGCGGCCCAGTATAAGAACAGGATCAAATGTGATGTCCCGGTATTCCTGGATGAGGTTGGGGTTTCTGCACAGCAAATCAGGGATGAATTTTTCAGGCTGGGCGAATCCGGTAAGAAAGCTGTTCTTATATCTTATATGTGGGGAACACTCACGGAAGGCGTTGATTATAAGAACGGCCGGGGAAGGACAGTTGTCATCGTAGGTGTTGGATATCCGGCATTGAATGACAGGACACGCGCCGTCGAATCAGCCTATGATGCTGAATTCGGGCACGGCTGGGAATATGCGATACAGATCCCGACTATCAGGAAGGTGAGACAGGCCCTTGGGCGTGTAGTTCGCTCACCTGATGATTATGGAGCACGTGTGCTGCTTGACGGACGTTACACGTCCACATCTGTTAAGCGCTATGGTAAATATTCGGTTTTCAAATTCTTCCCCGAAGAAGAACGAACTGAGATCATAGACGTAGAACCTGATCGCGTCAAGTATTCACTTATGAACTTTTTTAATGATGTAAGGAAAAATGCCGCAAGAACCGAAAAAAATTATAATTAAAAGTAAAAGCAAAAAAAGATATTATTATGCTGCTTTTTCTGCTATCGCGAATTTACGCATAACTTTATTGACTGTTATCCTGACTTTGTCGCCGACTTTTGTTTGCGGCACAAAGATTACGAAACCCTCCACCCTGGCAATACCATCGCCTTCTTTTGCAATATCATCTATCGTTACATCATAACTTTCTCCGACTTTTACCGGAGCAATTTTTTCCTGATATTCACTCAAATTTTACACATCCTTACATTAGATTATCGTCTGCTGGGGCAAACATAACTGCAGAAAATAGAATGAACATTTCACTGCTGTAAATGCTGCTGAGAACAGACTGTAATCTTAATATGATACAGTCTTTAGAATATATAAGCTTTGCCAAAAAACAATCAAAATCCGGTTGCGACAAATGATATAATTTATATAACCCCTGTTCCCTAGAATCACCGATGCACCGTACCAGACTCCGTGATTTCATTGTAACAAAAGATGACTGGATATTCGCAGTCGCCGATTACTGCCACAAGGATGGGATCCGCTCTATCCTCAGGTATGTACCCGACTCACAGGGAACAAGGGGCATTGATAAAAAATACCGTAAAATGGATTTTGACGATGCCTTTGTGTTCATGGAGAAATCCCGCCCTGATTGGGTAAGCGATGTACATATTGTTCCCTGGGATTCTGTAAAAGAGATACTTGCACCGGATAGGAGGCTACCCTCGATCGTAAAGAAAAATGAAAAGGTGAAGAATATTGTAAAAACACTGCAAAAACAGGTGCCTATTGATAAAATGGGTGTGACCGGTTCTCTTCTGGCAGGGCTTGAAATCGAATCATCAGATATTGATTTCATCGTTTATGGAAGCTCATGGTTCACTGCAAGGGATATCATAAAACAGGAAAAGAAAAGGAAAAACCCGATCACAGAAATCAGCAATGAGATGTGGCAAGAAATTTATAAGAAACGAAAAGCTGATATCTCATTTGATGAATTCCTGCTTCATGAGGCCAGGAAAGGCAACCGGGGAATGGTAGGAACAACATATTTCGACCTTCTTTATGTGCGGGATTGGGGAGATATCGCGCCGTGTTTTCGTGGAACCGATACTAGCAACAGGACAATTGAAGCAACTGTCACGAACGCTGATTTTGCATTTGACAGCCCTGCAATTTATAAAATTGACCATCCTGAGATAAGTTACGTGCTGTCATATACACATACCTATGCGGGGCAAGCACTGCCTGGTGAGCGAATTCAGGCGCGCGGCATGGTTGAGATTGTCGGGGATATGAAGCGGCTTGTAGTAGGGACAACAAGAGAACCTAAAGGGGAATGGATAAGGTCGCTGACTTTACTTGAGGAATATTGAAATATTCAAATGTGATTCCGCACCTTTTCAAAAATACTTCTTCCCTTTGTTTTCTCTCCGCTTATCTGGGCAAATTCTCGTAAAAGCTCTTTTTGCCGATCGGTTAATTTTGTCGGTACTGCAACCTTTATTCTCACAAGCTGATCGCCTTTACCATACATATGAAGGCCCGGTATTCCTTTGCCTTTAAGACGGAATATATGACCGTTCTGCGTCCCTGGGGGGATCTTCATTTCAGCCTTCCCGTCAAGAGTTGGCACGATTATTTCATCGCCAAGTGCAGCCTGCGTGAAGCTGATGGTGGCTTCCATGAGAAGGTCATTCCCATGGCGGGTAAAAATATTATGAGGTCTTACGTTGATCTCCACATAGAGATCTCCTGGAGGTCCTCCCTTCACACCTGCTTCACCTTCTCCTGGTACCCGCAGCCGTGAACCTGTATCAACACCGGGGGGTATCTTCACCTGGATCTTACGTCTTCTCTGGACAGTACCTGACCCATGACAGGTCGTGCATGGAGAATCGATAATAGTTCCAGTTCCATGGCAGGTGCTGCATGTTGAAGAGGTCATGAACTTCCCGAATGGCGTATTCTGTGTCCTGCTAACCTGGCCGCTGCCGTGGCATGTTGAACATGTCTTGGGAGATGTCCCGGGTCTTGCCCCGCTGCCATGACAAACTTCACATGTTTCAGTTCTTGGGACCTCTAATTCCACTGATTTCCCATTGGCCGCATCTTCAAGATTTATCGATAATTCGTAAAGCAAATCCGAACCCCTGCTCGGACCTTCACGTCTTTCACCTCCGCCTCCGAAAAAGATATCAAATATGCTCCCTCCCCCCCTTCCGAAACCGCGTCCTCCCATCCCGATATCGCGGAAAATGTCTTCGAAATCCGCTCCTCTGAAAATATCTTCCTGCGAATACCTCTGATCAATACCAGCGTGTCCGAACTGGTCGTACTGCTGCCTTTTACCCTGATCCGACAGCACAGCGTAGGCTTCTGATATCTCCTTGAACCTCTCCTCTGCATCCGGGGATTTGTTCCTATCAGGATGGAATTGCATCGCTAATTTGCGATATGCTGATTTGATCTCATCCTCCGAAGCGTTCTTTTCTACGCCAAGTATTTCATAATAGTCACGTTTAGTTGCCATAAAATTAAAGTACCATCGTCTATTTTTTGTGTCTATGTATTTCAATTAAAATATAGATTGTGGTTTAAGTATAATGTCTAAAAAAAGTAAAAAAAAGGAGTGATTATATTAACTCCTTATGTTCCATAATGCTGAATATTTCTACTTCTTATCCTCATCCACTACCTTATATTCAGCATCCGTAACGGTCTCATCTTTTTTCTCTTCTTTCGGTGCTTCCTGCTGTGCCTGTTGGCCTTGCTGCTGTGTCTGTTGTTGCTGCGCCTGCTGCTGGTACAGAAGCGTGCTGATCGCATGCATCTCTTTTGTAAGGTCTTCAACGGCCGATTTTATTCTGCTCTCATCATCGCTTTTGATTGCTTCCTTCAAATCATCAACAGCCTTTTGTGCTTTCTGTTTCTGGTCTGCGCTGACTTTGTCCCCCATTTCTTTGAGCGTCTTTTCGGTAGTATATACCAGAGTATCAGCCTGGTTCAGGAGTTCTACCTTTTCCTTTCGCTTCTTATCTTCTTCAGCAAATCTCTCAGCATCCTTTATCTTCCTGTCGATCTCATCGGAAGCCATCTTAAGAGGAGCTGTTATTGTCATCTTCTGCTCTTTTCCCGTTCCAAGGTCTTTTGCAGTTACATGGAGTATGCCGTTCGCATCGATATCAAAAGTAACCTCTATCTGCGGGATCCCACGCGGCGCCGGCGGGATACCTACGAGATTGAACCTTCCAAGCGTCACATTATCGTATGACATAGCCCTCTCGCCCTGCAGCACATGGATTTCAACTGTTGTCTGGTTATCTGCAGCTGTTGAGAATATCTGGCTCTTTCGCGTTGGGATTGTTGTGTTCCTGTCAATGAGTTTTGTCATCACATGGCCCAGCGTTTCAATACCAAGAGTTAGCGGTGTAACATCAAGCAGCAGGATATCTTTCACTTCTCCTGCAAGTACGCCTGCCTGAATAGCAGCGCCCATTGCTACGCATTCCATGGGGTCAACTCCCCCTTCCACTTTCTTACCGACATAGTCCTCTACGAATTTCTGGACTATAGGCATCCGTGTAGGTCCGCCCACAAGGATAACCCTCTTAATATCATCCTTTGTAAGTTTTGCATCGGATAATGCCTGTTCCATAGGGCTGCGGCACCTATCTATAACAGGGCGTACCACTTCTTCAAGTTTTGACCGTGTCAGCGTCATTGTCAGATGTTTGGGGCCGCTGGCATCCGCCGTAATGAATGGCTGGTTTATCTCGGTTGTCAGAGTTGTTGAAAGCTCGATTTTTGCTTTCTCGGCTGCATCTCTTAATCTCTGGTTTGCAACCCGGTCCTTGCGAAGGTCGATGCCATGTTCCTTCTTGAATTCCTCTGCAATATAATCCACAAGCCTGTTATCCATATCAGTGCCGCCAAGCTGTGTATCGCCTGCTGTGGATTTAACTTCAAATACGCCGCCGCCCAGTTCCATTATCGTAACATCAAGAGTGCCTCCGCCCAGGTCGAATACCATAATTTTCTGGTCTTCAGCTTTATCAAGACCGTATGCAAGGGCCGCTGCTGTGGGTTCATTGATGATTCTCACAACCTCAAGTCCGGCTATCTCTCCGGCATCCTTGGTTGCCTGCCTCTGGTTATCGTTAAAATATGCGGGCACGGTAATTACCGCTTTTTCAACCTTGTCACCAAGAAACGCCTCAGCATCCTGTTTTATTTTCTGGAGAAGGAAAGCTGAAAGCTCTTGCGGCCTGTAATCCTTGCCTCGAAGATTATACTTATAATCAGTACCCATTTTTCTCTTAAATGCATAGGCTGTACCTTCAGGATTCGTCACGGCCTGCCTTCTTGCCGCTTCCCCTACCAATCTTTGCCCATCTTTTGTGAAAGCCACATACGACGGAAATGCCTTACCTCCCATGGATGTTCCCTCAGCACTTGGTATTATCACTGGTCTATTCCCCTGCATCACTGCAGCTGCTGAATTGCTTGTACCCAAATCGATTCCAATTATCTTTGCCATTATTTCACCTCATTTTCTGTTTCAGTATCAGATTCTTTTTCTGATCCCTTCTTTTTCGATACTCTGACTTTAGAATAACGAATGACTTTCCCATTTAACATGTAACCTTTTGCAAATTCTTCAAGTATCGTATCATCTTCTTGATCATCTGTAAGAGTTTGAATCATCGCTTCGTGCCTGGAATGGTCGAATTTCTCACCCAGTGCTTTGATGGGGACAAGACCATTTTTTTCGAGTACGGTTTTTAATTGTTTATAGACGAGTTCCATGCCTTCTATCAATTTATCTTTATTTTCTGTCTTCTTGGCATTTTCAATTCCCCGTTCAAGACTCTCAAATACATCTATTAATTCCTGTATAAGCTTCTCATTTGCATATTTTACGAACTCCTCACGCTCTTTTAAGATTCTCTTTCGAAAATTTTCAAATTCTGCGTTCAGACGAAGACACCTGTCTTTTTCTTCTTCAAGTTGTTTTTTGAGAACATTCAGTTCTTTCTTGAGTTTTTCATCTGTTATTTCAGTAATCTTCTCTTCGGTTTCAGGAGATTCCGGTTCTATTTCCCCACCATCCTCTTCATGATTGTTTTTCCTTGTTTTCAATTATGACTACTCCATTAAAAATTAATAATAAATCAAATATTAAATTCATGCAACACAATACCACATTCCCTGATATGTTATACTAATTTGGGCTTCATCCTATTTAATGTTAGTCTTCTCCCACATCAGGGGCCTGGATACCATCATAATAATCTGCCGTATGTTCGGGTTTGACATCCATCATGCCTGTTTCTTTTGCCATCAGGATATCGTTGATCCGCAAAATCATTACAGCGGCATCTGTTGATGATTTGATTTCCTGGGTTTTTACCCGGAGCGGTTCGATGATACCGAGTTTAAGCATATTCTCGGCCTTTCCTGTAAAGATATTCAATCCCACGTTTTCTATGCCTTTATTATGCTTATTCCTGAGCTCAACTATAATATCAATTGCATCAAGACCTGCATTCTCTGCAATGGCTTTGGGTATTTCCTCAAGCGCTTCCGCATAAGCCATTATCGCTAACTGCTCCCTGCCCCCGTGTGTTGTTGCATATTTGCGAAGTTTTGTAGCAATCTCTATTTCCGGCGAACCGCCGCCTGCTACGATCTTTCCGTCTTCTATAACAACGCCCACAACACGCAGCGCGTCATCAAGAGCACGCTCGACTTCATCTGCAACATGTTCTGCGCCGCTGTAGATCAAAATTGATACGGCTTTCGGATTCTCACATCCTTCCACATAGACCATCTTATAATTGCCCACGCCCCGTTCTTCTACAAGCGCTGCTTTCCCAAGGTCCTCAGGTTCAACCCCGTCTACTTTTGAAACTACACGCGCTCCTGTGGCTTTTACTATTTTCTTGATCTCTTCATCCTTGCATCTCCTGACTGCAAAAATACCTTTCTTTGCAAGGTAATGCATTCCAATATCATCGATGCCTTTTTCAGTAAATACAACATTAGCACCGCTTCTTGCAAGCGCTTCTACTCTCTCCTCAACAAGCTTGCTCTCTTCAAGCCTTGCTTCAGAGATGAGTTCGGGAGATGTTATCTTAAGGGTTGATTTTACCTGTGTCTTTTCAACCTCAATGCCTGTATCAAGTACAGCTATCTTTGCATTATCTACACGCTTTGGCATGTTCTTATGGGCCCTTGCCTTATCAATGACAAGCCCATGGACAAATTTCGTATCTTTTATACTGCCGCCCCGCTGGTGGATGATATTGATGTTTTCTTTTATGTTTACTTTTCCGCCTTCTTTTATAGACCTGGCGGTCTCAACGCACAACCTGACAAGTGAATCAAGAGCCAGATCCGCACTTTTTCCGGTAAGAGCTGTCCTTGCGATATTTTCAAGCACATCATCAGAAGCATCAATGGCGATCTCATCAAGGAATTCAAGAGCCTTCAATGATGCAAGATTGTAACCCCTTGTTATTGTCGTGGGGTGAACGCCCTGTTCAACAAGAGTATGGGCTTTATTTAAAAGCTCGCCTGCAAGAACGACAACGCTTGTTGTTCCATCGCCCGCCTTATCCTCCTGTGTACGGGCTACCTCAACCATCATTTTTGCTGCAGGATGCTTTATATCCATTTTCCGTAAGATCGTAGCACCATCATTGGTGATGACAATATCCCCCACCGAATCGACAAGCATCTTGTCCATACCTTTCGGGCCAAGTGTTGTTCTTACTGCATCTGCTACCGCTTTTGCGGCTGTAATATTAAATCCCAGGGCATCTCTTCCCTGAGTTCTTGTTTTGTCTTTATCCAATATGATAATAGGCTGTCCGCTTAACTGTCCTGCCATAATGAGTTACCTCCAAAGTAAGATGTTTCTAAGTGTTTGTAGTTCTATAAATAATTTGCGCGATAGGAATTATTAATATATAAATATGTTTATAATCAATTTCCATTGATCACACAGCTTACAAAACAGTTTTTCAATTTGAAGGTATGGATAGTTTCACCCTGCTCTTACCACGGATTTAAATTTGCAGATTAACCTGTGAAAGATATGGTGGCAGTATGAACAGGAAAGAGTTGCGTCATGACAGGCATACTGCTTCTTCGACTATGATTTCTTCCATTCTTAAGCCAATATCCTGGAAACAGTAGCTGCCTTTAAATGTAATCTTTCCGTGTCGAATGTACTTGACAAGCCGATCTACAGCAAGAAATTGTGCAATATCTTCATTGCTATCCTCAATTACCCCTGTAAGAGTTGGATTTTTTGTAAGTCTTCTTTTGGTAACTTCGTCAAGATACTCCCACCTGGTCTTGCCTGAAGCCAACCTGTAAAAATTCAGTCCTTCATCTGTATGAAATACGATATCATCTCCAAGTATGTTCATCAGATTTTCGATTATATTAAGGATGAGATGAGAGCTTTCTTTATGTCTCCTCAAAAGGATCATTCTGGCTTTTATATCCTCTGAGATGGTTTCTGCGAGGAAATAGAGTTTTCCCATATCTGGCGAGGGTTTTTGCAGGTTTTCTTTTATTGCTGCTCTAATTAAGCCAAGTGCTTTTTTTCTGAGATCATTCTCTACCTCTTGCGCTTGAACATCTTAGTGCCGGTCAGATGGTATCGATGTGAGAAGGCTTTTTAGTTGACTTTCCCGTAGAAGAATTTCAGGATAAAAAGAGATTGGATTCACTCCATAAACCGAAAAATATTCTTTAGCTGCAATCCATCGATTATAAATGGCTTGTATATCTGCTCCACCATATGTTTTCAGGCTCGATGAATTTAAGTTCAAACCAAGGATACTGAGTTACAAACCTTGGTTTTGTAGCACGGTAAAAAGTGCTTTTGGGTATAGGTTATTTTTTTAATGCCTCACGTACCTTGTTTATATCTGAAAATATGTGGCTTTTCATTTCCAGTGGATTTGAAGTTATTCTATTTTCAATATCTATGGACTCATCAGGTTTGATTGATGGTTCGAGTTTTCCAAGGTAATGCAGACCTAAGAAAGCTGGATCTTCTTTTAGCCACTTCGCCAGCATTCTCTTAAGACCATAATGAGTCATCCCAAATTGTTTAGCAAGAATTGTTAAATCTGTGCCGTAATAGCCACCGTTTTTCACTTCTAATTCCCTGAGATATGCAAGGACAATATTGCGATTCGCCTTCATGCTGGGAAAAATACCTATCAACACATAACAGTTTGCTTTAAAAAATCATATATTATTTAAAAAAGTTCCGCATGTGGAACTTATGACGGTACAACTCCTGTACCCACTATGCCCTTGCAGATGTTGTTGGCTGAATAAAGTGCCATGAGTTCCCGCGCAGCCCACACCCGGTTCAGGCCATCCGGCTTCAACACACTTTATTCCGCCAAAACCTGTATGCCGAACAACATCAAGATCCATATATTGCTATTTGTCTCATGTTCCTCCTTGCCAGGTAAACGGCAATCTACTGAATATATGGTATTATTTAAACGTATCTAAAATAAGAGAAAACTATTAATATTAATAAATATACACTAAGTTACCGTATGCCTGTAAAAAGGCGATAAATAAAAATTTAAATGAGGTGATACTGGTGTACAAGATAGGAAATGCAAGATTGGCTATGTTGATAATGGCGATCTTTTCAATATTAGCAATTCCTGCTTTAGCCGAAGAAGGGGAAATCAATGCAGGAGACACGGCGTGGGTACTTGTTTCGGCTGCCCTTGTTATGTTAATGACGCCCGCAGTAGGGCTTTTTTACGGCGGGATGGTAAGAAAAAAAAATGTCCTGGCGATCATTATGCAAAGCTTCATAATACTGGCAATAATAAGCATCCAGTGGGTGCTTTTTGGGTACAGCCTGGCGTTTGGCCCGGATACCGGAAGAGGGATGATAGGCAGTCTTGAATGGCTTGGCTTAAACGGCGTTGGAGCGTCCCCGAACCCCGACTATGCGGCCACGATACCTGCATCGGTATTCATGATCTTCCAGGCCATGTTCGCAATTATCACACCCGCGTTGATAACGGGTTCCTTTGCCGACAGGATGAAATTCAGTACCCTGATGGTTTTCAGTGTCCTCTGGGCAACCCTTGTCTACGACCCTGTGGCACACTGGGTATGGGGTATTGGCGGATGGATACGCACACTTGGCGCTCTTGACTTTGCAGGAGGTACCGTGGTCCATATAACCGCCGGTATTTCAGCACTTGCCGCCGCGATAATAATCGGTAAGCGTCTCGGATATGGGAATGATAGCATGGCGCCGCACAACGTCCCGATGTCCATAATCGGGGGCGTGCTCCTCTGGTTCGGATGGTTCGGTTTCAATGCGGGAAGCGCTCTTGCAGCAAACGGGCTTGCAGCAAACGCGTTCATTGTAACGAACACAGCTGCGGCAGCGGCGGGCCTGACATGGACACTCGTAAGCTGGATGCATGGGGGAAAACCCAATGCACTCGGTATAGTGACCGGGGCTGTTGCGGGACTTGTGGCAATAACCCCGGCATCGGGCTTTGTGGGTGTGGTTCCTGCCATAATTATAGGCATTGGAGCCGGGATATTCTGCTATTTCGCGATGCATATAAGGTCTAAAAAAACAGGTATAGACGACTCTCTTGACGTAATGGCATGCCACGGGGTCGGAGGTATCTGGGGTGCTGTTGCAACCGGGATATTCGCATCCGCAGTTATAAACTCTGCCGGAGCAGATGGGCTCATTTACGGAAATCCCGGGCTTGTCTTAAAGCAGCTGATAGCGATTGCGGCTGTACTGGTCTATTCATTCGTAGTGACTGCTATAATTCTCAAGGTTCTTGACGTAACGATGGGCCTGCGGGTAAAAGATGAACATGAAATCGAAGGACTTGACGTTTCCCAGCATGGCGAGAAGGCATACTTATAGTGAGTTGATGGAAATGCAAAAAACTTCAAACCAGGTTGGAAAGAACATGTCGATAGACGAGCTCTACAGGTACAGGACGGAGCGCGGTGAATTGCAGTGCCACAGGATAAATATGCCTGATGTTATGGCAGGAGAACTTATTATAAACGTTCCCATGAATGAAAAAGCGCTTTACATAGAAGAAGTATTTGTTGACAGGAAATTCAGGAATACAGGTTTAGGAAGCAGTCTTCTTGGCTTTGCCGAGAACACCGCCCGGATTTTAGGATTTCAAAATGTTGAATTAAGACCTTTTTCAACAGATCCTCTTGTATCAGACCGGACACTTCAGGAATGGTATATGAAACGGGGATACCAGCCTGATGGAGAAAAGATGTGTAAGAAAATGAATACTGAAAATTCCAGGGTGATAATATGAAGAAAATAGAAGCCATAATAAGGCCTGAGAAACTCAGTGAAATAAAGAAAGCTCTTGCCATAGCCGGGTTCATAGGACTTACGACCTATGAAGTAAAAGGCAGGGGAAGGCAGAAAGGCATTGTGCTTTCATACAGGACAAGTGAGTACAGGGTTGATCTTCTCCCGAAAACAAAGCTTGAGCTTGTAGTGGATGATAAGAATGTCGAGAAAGCAGTTGAAATAATATGCGATATCGGGAAAACCGGAAACATGGGCGATGGGAAAATATTCATTATGCCTGTTGAGGAAGTTATCCGTATCAGGACATGTGAGAGGGGAGATGGTGCCGTTTGAAGTATACTTCCTGAAGGATTTAAGACCTTGAGAACAATTCAAAGTCCTACGATCTTATTTCTTCAATAGGCATCGTACCTATCAAGGTGAGGCTTGAAATCAAAGTATTGATCAAGAGATGAGGTTTCAAATTCTATCCTTTTTCTTTCATCTCTTGAAAAGAGAAGCTTTCCGTATCTTAATACCTGATTTTTAAACCTGAGGGTTGAACCGTTCAGCACCCTTACATCCAGTATCCTTTTTTCAGCAAGCTCCCTTTCGATTTTCCACCTAAAAATATCCTCCAAAAATACTCGTTCCGGCGATCAGGCTCCCTACAATATATCCCAGGATGACTCCGCCGTTCAGGAATGGGAGACCCGCCTGGGGTTTGCCTTTCATGACCAACAATATAAGAACTGAAAATCCCAGGAATGTTCCAAGGATGGCGCCTATTGCCGGGATATTTATGGCTCCAATTAAAGGGAACGTGTAGCGGGCTGCATCTGTTATGAAAACGTTTGCCGATACAACAAGCAGTGTAGGCATCACAGCATCTCCCAGGCCCATGAAAAAAGCTTCACGGTCTTCTTTATCGAATTTCTCAGACATAAATGAGTAATTCCAGTGCTTCGGGATCACAAGCAATATGGGAAGCCTCAGATCCATCACACCTTCAGCCAGGGCCACCATGTGTTTTGTCCGGTAAACTGCAATATAATCATAAACAAGAAGCGCAATAAGCAAAAGAATTGTTGGTACGATATCAAGGGATATCCCGAAAATGGAAGCAGAACCGGCTCCAATTATCACACCTATTATATCAATTATATACCATTCGGGGAACTTATACAAAATAACAGTAAGGGCAGCAGAGATGATTATAGTTAATATCAGGTTCGTATCAGGTGTTATGAACATGGGGAACATTGAAAAAAGCGCATAGAACACATAACCTAAAGTCCAGCCTACTGTGATGAGAATAAAAGCCTGGATGATCCATCTCTTATTCAGTTTTATTATTATAAATATGAATGCGGTAAAAATAAGAATTATTGCGATCCAGATAAAAACATTGGCTGTATCTTGAGGATCTTCAAATGCCTTGAAGTCATTCGCCTCCAAGGGCTTGCTCAGAGCGATAGCAGCAAGCTGCACAAGGAGCAGCATAAAAGCCATGCCTATAAACGGAATATATTTTTCAAGCTTCAAATTAATCTCCACTTATAATGAGAGGGATGGTTTTTAAAAGTTTGCTAAAATATGTTGGAATGAGCTATAAAGCAACAAACTATTTCTTTTACGCATCAATATGAGGAGCAGATGATATTAGGAATACTCGGACCTCAAGGAACCTTCTCGGAAAAAGCTGCACGACAATGGGATGATAAAGCTGAATTAAGGTATTATGATGATATATTTGATACTGTTGATGCTCTTTTGCGAAATGAAGTTGAAAGCAGTATTGTGCCTATTGAAAATTCCCTTGAAGGTTCAATTACAATCACACTTGACCTGCTCATGGAACACCAGCTCAAGATCACAGGTGAAGTAATCGTCCAGATAAAACACTGCCTTCTCTCAAAAGGAAATATCCAGGACATAAAGATCATCATGTCACATCCCCAGCCATTATCCCAGTGCAGGAAATACATTAAGAACAAATTCAAAGGAATCGAAGCCAGGCCTGTCCTTAGCACATCCTACGCCGCAAAACTTGCATCGGAATCAAAAGAAATTGCCGCAATAGCATCAGTGGAATCAGCGAATATGTACGGCTTAAAAATTCTTACCGAAAACATCCAGGATGTAAATGAGAACTTCACCCGGTTCGTTGTTATTGGGAAAACAACACCGGCCCCTACTGGCAAGGATAAGACATCAATTATTGTGTATCTTGAAAAAAATAGGCCGGGAGCCCTTTATGAGATACTGGCAGAATTCGCCGGCAGAAATATAGATTTAACAAGGATCGAATCGCGCCCGACCAAAAAAGTCCTGGGAGATTATGTTTTTTATATAGATATCAAAGGACATATTGAAGATAAAATAATTAAAGAAACTCTTGAGAAAATAAAGTCCAGGGTGAGAATGCTCAAAATACTGGGCTCATACCCGGCCGCAAATCCGGCTGCAAATCCAATTGCAAATCAATGAGAAGTTTTATACCTTCATAAATCCATAATTGAGTAGCGACTCAAAAATGGGAGAACAATGGATATACAATCGTTGAAAAAGCTTGCGCTTCTTGGCGCACACCAGAAACCCCTGGAATTATCATCAATAGAATTTGCAACACAACTTGATTCAAGCCAGCAAACAGCAGCAAGGAAGCTTAAGGCCCTGGAAGAGGAAAAGCTCATATCAAGGCAGTTTTTGCCTGATGGACAATTAATCTCCATAACAAAAAATGGTTTGGATGCCCTGCACAGGGAATTGAATGATTACCAGGAAATTTTTTCCGGCAATGGGAGCATCAAAATCTTAAGCGGCAAGGTAATTACGGGACTGGGTGAGGGACAATATTACATTTCACTTGATGGTTACAGGATGCAGTTCCTGGAAAAGCTGGGTTTTGATCCGTACCCTGGCACATTGAATATCAAACTTGATGCAAAAAGCATTGATCTTCGAAAGAGAATAACAGAAAGCATAAAGATCACCGGATTTACAGACCAGAACAGGACTTTCGGGAAAGGTTCATGTTTCAGGGTCATGATCTCAAATATTGAGGGCGCAGTTATAACTCCGGAGAGAACCCATTATCCGGAAGATATTATTGAAATAATAGCGCCTGTTAACCTTCGAAATGATCTGGGTTTAAAAGATGGACATAAAATTAATGTGGAAGTGATAAAATGAGTTTTGAGAGTGCAATAAATGCAATAAGAGATGGTAAAATGATACTCCTTTTCGATGCTGAGGACAGGGAAGGAGAAACAGACCTTGTGATCCCTGCGCTATGTACAACACCGGCTGATGTTGCTCTTATGCGGAAGGATGGCGGAGGATTGATCTGTGTTGCCATTTACGATAAAGCCGCAGACAGGCTTGGATTGCCTTTTATGTCTGATATTTTAAGAAGTGTCTCTAAAAACGGTCATAAATCGCTTATCAGTCTTGTTGAAAAGAAAGGAGATATCCCATACGACTCACGCTCATCTTTCTCGCTCTGGGTGAACCACAGGGAAACGTTCACAGGCATAACAGATAATGATCGCGCCCTTACCATCAGGAAGGTAGGTGAAACCGTAGATAAGGTCCTCAAAGGGGAAAAAATTGATTTCGGGGATGAATTCAGGTCCCCCGGCCATGTCGCCCTGCTTCGCGCTGCAACCGGCCTCCTGGATGAGAGACGGGGGCAGACCGAGCTGTCCATACAGCTTGCATTAAAAGCAGGTATTTCCCCATCCATGGTAGTTTGTGAGATGCTGGATGAAAAAACAGGAAAAGCGCTCACGAAAAAAGATGCTATCAAATATTCAAAAGATAAGAATATGCTATTTATCGAAGGGAAAGATATTCTGGGGTCTTCATAAGGCTCTTTTTTTCGATATCTGTTTAGCAGGAATTTTGCAGCTGATCTTATCAAGAAAAGCTTCTATTCTCCCAAGGGCCTCAACAAGCTGCTCTCGCGATGTTGCGTATGAACACCGAAGATGACCTTCACCGCATTCTCCGAATACATTCCCCGGTACTACGGCAACTTTTTCTTCTTTCAGGAGCCTGCCGGCGAACTCCTCTGAGGTCATGCCGGTGCTTTTGATGCTGGGGAAAGCATAGAACGCACCTTCCGGCTCAAAACAATCAAGACCGAGCTTATTCAATCCATCCACGATGAGGCGGCGTCTCCTGTCATATTCCCGTATCATTTTTTCCATTTCACCGTTGCCGTTCTTAAGGGCTTCTATCGCCCCCATCTGTGCGGTTATGGGCGCGCACAGCATTGCATACTGGTGGATCCTGGTCATGGCGCCGATCAATTCTTCACTTCCTGCTGCAAACCCCAGGCGCAGACCGGTCATGGCATGGGATTTTGAAAACCCGTTCAATATTATCGTTCTTTCTTTCATTCCTGGAATCGATGAAAAACATGTATGTGAACCGCCGTATGTTAATTTGCAGTATACTTCATCGGAGATTACCGCAATGTCGTTCTCATTTACCACATCAGCAATATCCTCAAGGTCTTTTTTCTTCAAAACAGCACCTGTAGGATTATTCGGGTAGCTGAGCACAAGCGCTTTTGTTTTCTTTGTTATGCTCTTTTGTATCTGCTCTGCTGTGACCCTGAACTCATTCTCCCTGTCCGTCCGGACAGGAACAGGGATCCCGCCTGCAAGGGAAACGCTGGGTTTATATGAAACATAACACGGTTCCGGGACTATCACCTCATCGCCCGGATTTATTAATGCCCTGAAAGCAAGATCTGCGGCTTCGCTCACCCCGGTTGTGACAAGTATCCGGTTTTGTGGATCGTAATCAATATTATAATCTTTCCTGTAACTTTTCGATATCAATTCCCTTAATTCCAGAAGGCCGAAATTAGAAGTATATGTTGTAAATCCCTTCTCAAGGGAGTATATGCATGCCTCTCTTATGTGCCACGGAGTGACAAAATCCGGTTCTCCGACTCCAAGTGATATTACGCCTTCCATCTCAAGCACAAGGTCAAAAAATTTCCTGATACCTGAGGGAGGGGTATTCCTTACGGTTTCTGCAACGAATTTATCTGACATAAGATCACTACGGTGACACCGGCAGGCGCTCTGTACGTTCTTTCTCGAACAGGATATCCCCGTCCTGCTTGTATGTTCTCAGCACGAAATGCGTAACAGTTCCCTGCACCTGTTCAAGGGTAGCTATTTTTTCAGCAACAAAAAATGCAACATCTTTCATAGACTTGCCGCGAACGGTGAGTGAGAGGTCATGTCCTCCCGATATAAGACGGACTGATACCACTTCAGGGAACCTGGCGATCCGCTCTGCAATAGCATCGTACCCTGTCCTTGATCGCAAAACAATTTTTAGCTCGATTATGGCGTATACATATTCTTCCCCTGCTTTTTCCCAATCTATTACTGTCTTGTATTTCCGGATAATCCCCTTTCTCTCCATTTCCCCGATCTTTGAGGCCACCTGTGCTTCCGTAAGCCCTGTTATGGTTGCTATCTCTGCTGGCTTAATTTTGGGATCATTTTCAAGGATTTCAAGTATTTCTTTCATAATCTTGCCTCGCGGGTTTTTATTGTTCTGGGAGTTAATAGGTTTTGTGTTCGATCATTTCCAAAGCTTTTTATTGGTATACCATGTCTTTTGGGGAAATATGAGGGCTGTCATTCCATTCAAGAAATGCAATGCAAAGTCAAGATTAAGTTCATTACTTACGGAGATCGAACGTGAGGAGCTTGCTACAGCTATGTTAAAAGACGTGGCCGGGACGCTTGTCAGTTCCGGATGCTTTGACGTAGTTGATATACTCTCCACAACAATGATCGAAATCGAAGACGTCAATATAGTGCTGACAGAAATGGGTTTAAATGAAGCCCTGAACGAATATCTGGGCAAAATGTCCTTACACAAAATAAATGAACCTGTCCTTATCATCATGGCAGATATCCCCCTTGTCTCGAAAAAGAATATAAAAGACATGGTTTCAACAAATGCGGATATCGTGATAGCACCCGGCAGGATGGGAGGCACAAATGCAATCTTTATCCGTTATCCTCCCAGTTTCCATGTAAATTATTACGGTGCAAGTTTCCTGAAGCATCTTGAAATTGCTTCCGGCCTTCACACAGAGATTCTTGATTCATTTAATCTCAGCACTGATATAGATGAAGTCTCTGACCTTGCAGAAGTCCTTCTCCACGGGAAAGGGCGTTCGCATGAATACTTGAAGAAGATCGGCATAAATATATCCGCAAACTGCGGTCGCGTAGGAGTGAAAAGATAGAGACTTTTGAAATATCAATGTTCTGGATTTTCATTAGCATGGTTTTTCTATAAAAAACAGGCTGGCGATTAAAACCGCATATATTTTTCCAGTATTAACCGAAGACTAATATTTCCGCTCAATCATATAATCAGCAAGCCCTATTAGCGTCTTCTTTGCGTCCGAATCAGGAAGCACAGCAAGTGCAGCTTTACCTCCATCCACAAATGCGAGGGCTTTATTCATGGCGTAATCGATTGAACCTGATTCTTTGAGCGTTGTAAGAACTGCTGAAATCTCGCTCCTTGTAGCATTGTATTTTCCGAGAGCATCAATACTTACTCCTTTTGAAAGTGCATGGATAATAATAAGAGTGCGTTTTCCTTCAATTATGTCTCCACCCTGTGCTTTTCCAAGTATTTCCTCGGGCGTAATAAGATCGATCACATCATCATATATCTGGAATCCAACGCCTGTCAGGCGGCCAAAATCCCATAACGCCCTCATATATTCGCGGTTTGCGTCTGATAACAATGCTCCTAATTTAAGTGCGGTGGCAAAAAGTACAGCCGTTTTTTTCTCGACCATACGCATATACTCTTCTTCGGCCACATCCTTCCGGGTCTGGAAATTCATGTCCATCCACTGGCCTTCACATATATCCGTGCAGGTCTTTGACAGGAGCACAAGACTTTCAACTAGTCTGTGCGGCTCGCTTTTTGTGCATGAAAGGATTTCAAAAGCCTTTGAATAAAGTGCATCCCCGGCAATAATCGCTCTTGGAACTCCCCATTTTCTGTGAACGGTTGTAAGTCCTCTCCTCAAGTCCGCTTCATCCATGATATCATCATGTATGAGGGTGAAATTATGCACAAGTTCAACTGCAACAGCCGCAGGAAGAACATCATCAGGATTTCCGCCTACGGCTTCAGCTGCAAGTAATAATGCAGATGGTCGAAGTCTCTTTCCCCCTGCATCAAGAAGATGACGCATGGCTCTATATAATTCATCCGGCGGGGTAATCGGAAGAAATTTTGGGATGGATTCATCTACCAATTTAGCTTTTTTCTGGAGGATCTCTTCGATCATTACTGATTATCTCCATTTTAAAGCAGATATTATGAGGATTTTCATATAACCATTTCCTCCCCGTTTCTCATAATATGAACAGTATCCCCAAAAACATATCCTGCTTCTTCGGCCAGTTCAACATAATGGGAATGCATCACCATATTCCCATGGGATGGTATTACCTGCTCAGGATTTATAAGACGCAGGAGTTCCCAGTGATCTTCTTTTGAAGCGTGACCTGATACATGTACATTTTCATAAATACGAGCACCTGCCATTTTCAATTTAATATCAAGGATATGCCTGTTCGCCATTGTCATGGGGCTGGGGATCGTGTTTGCCGAGAAAATTACCTTATCGCCTGATTCGATCCTGAATTGCGTTTCCCCATTTGCTATCCTTGTCAGAATTGCATCGGGTTCTCCCTGGTGACCTGTTACTATAGGCAGATAGTTCCTCTTTCCATTCTGAGATATGCGTTTCAGGAATTTATCGACTGAATTGCGGTTGCCGTATATTTCAAGATTATCAGGGAATTTTATATAACCCATCTTCTGGGCAATTGAAAGATAACGTTCCATTGACCTCCCCAATAATACCGGAATCCGGTCCATTTCCTGCGCTGCCTGGATAATTGCATTGATACGCGCAACATGCGATGAGAATGTGGTAATTATTACACCCGATTCTGTCTCTTCAGTACCAAGAAGTACGTCACGTACAAGGTCTTTTGCTATTTGTTCCGAGGGTGTTTTCCCTGAGAGACCGGAATTTGTGCTCTCTGTTATCATAGCCTTTACGCCTTCATTACCCAGCTTCCTTAACCTTGCGAAATCAGGAGCTTCACCGATCGTGGGGGTCCTGTCCAATTTAAAATCGCTGGCATACAGTATCGTCCCTGCAGGAGTATGGATCGCTGAAAAAGCCGAATCCACTATACTATGCTGGATGCGTATGAATTCGATCTGGATATCAGGCGTTAGATTATATCTCCCGCCGATCTTCAATGGTATAACTTCATTGTTTACCTTGAATTTCTTTTCATCAGATATTTCATGCTTAACAAGCTCTGCGGTATATGGTGTTGCTATTATAGGCGCTTTATACCTGTGGGCGAGCTTTGGAATGGCTCCGATATGGTCAAGATGACCGTGTGTGCAAACTATAGCTTTTACACTTCCGCCTGCATCCTTCATGATGGTATCATCCGGGATCGCTCCCATCTTTATCAGCTCCATCGAATGCATTTTATCTATTTCTACATCTTCGTGTATCTGGACCCTGTCCAGCTGTATTCCCATATCAAGGACAATAATATCATTATCTATTCTTACCCCGGTCATGTTCCGGCCCATTTCATTATAGCCGCCGACCGCAATAATTCCTATTTCTGTCATTTAAACTACTCCATAATTATGTCATATATCTTTTTGTTGCAAATTTACCTGTTTCAAATCCCCTCTGACGCAGAAACTCTCTTGTGTTTCCGCCGATTACCAGAGCCACATTACCCAGTTCTTCAATCGTACTGCATCCGCACAGGAACATAGCTACCCGTAGTTCTTCGATAATGAGATTCAACCTGTCTACTACATCCTTATGCCCTTTTAAAGCAGGTGCTACAAGAGGCAGCGCAATTCCGCAAAGGGATGCCCCCAGTGCAATGGATTTTGCCACATCCAGACCCGAACGTATGCCGCCTGTTGCAATTACAGGTATTGAAATAGTGGATTCTACAATGCTTACGGCTGTGGGTATTCCCCAGTTCCAGAATTCTTTGCCAAGATGCTCGGATAACAGATCTCCGCGCTTTTGTGCACGATATGTTTCCACACCTGCCCAGCTTGTTCCGCCCAGACCCCCTACATCGATAGCAGCAGCACCTGCTTCGCAAATAGCCAGTGCCTGGGAATGGGCAATACCTGCGCCTGTCTCTTTTACAATTACCGGAACTGACAGCTCATTACATACTTTCTTTATTGCTGCAAGACATCCTGTGGCATCAACATTTCCTTCCGGTTGTATTGCTTCCTGAAGGAAATTCAGATGAATGGCTATGGCATCGGCTCCTATCATCTCGACTGCCCGCTCAAGCCCTTCGATCCCGAACTCATTTAGCTGGGCTGCTCCCACATTTCCATAAATGAATGCATTGGGCGCTTTATCCCTCACTATCCTGAATGAGTCCTCCATGCTTGTATCTTCTATAGCTGCTCTCTGGCTGCCTACACCGATTCCTATACCAAGCTCTTCTGCGGCGCCAGCTAGCGTTGCATTTACAGCTTTGGTGTCGGGATGCCCGCCCGTCATTGATGCGATCAGTATTGGGGCGCGCAATTTCTTATCAAGGAATTCAGTTCCAAGATAAAGATTGTTCTTATTTATTTCCGGAAGACAATTATGAATAAGATCAATATCATCAAAACCTGAGGCCCTGAGACCGGTATTACTCCTGTGCGCTTCAACATCTTTTTCAACGCATAATAATAAATGCTCGATCTTCCTTTCCGATGTACTCATTTTATACCCCTTATTTAATCAACTCTATATAACTCATTTGTCTGCGATCAGAGTTCCAACATCCTCTCCATATAAAAACCTTGAGACTACACCTTTACGGGAAGCATTGAATATGCGGGAGTTTATTCCTTTATTGGCCAGTTCCAGCAGTTCTGATACTTTCCCCAGCATTCCACCTGTCACGTCCGCAGAACTTGAACCCTTTATATTTTTTTTAGTATCAACAAAACCGTACTGCGTTATTTTTTTAATAACTGCGCCTTTATCATCAAGCACCCCATCAACGTCGCTTCCGGCTCCAATTTGCGAGGCGTCCAATGTAATAGCAAGATACGGTATTATCCTGTCGCCTGAAAGAACCGAGGCACCTTTGATCCTGTCCATCACCATATCACCGTGAAGTACAGGTATTATGCCTTTTTCAAGCATCACCTTGATCTGCCCGAGCTGGAAATCAATTATTTTCCCGTCTTCAAGCAGACAGGAGCTTAAAGGATGAACAGGCAGGGCATGCACACCTCCATTGTTCAGGGACTCTACGACCCTTGAATTCAACACTTTCACGGAAACATGGGTAAGATATACGCCTCCTGCATCGAACCCTTCGCTCAACCTGTATTTCATCGCCTGCGGGTGACCGAATGAACCTGCGCCATGAACAAGGATAAGCTGTGAATCCGAATCTTTTTTAAATAGGGCGATCTCATTGGAAATCCTGTCAATTTCGGCATCCCTTGCTCTTGATATGGAACCTTTTTCAGTTATTACGCTCCCACCGATCTTTAATATTATAAGACTCAAGCCTGTAGCACCCCATCACAGGTGAAACCGGAAATAATTGCCGTACCCCCGGCTTTTTCAACCGCCGCAGATACTTCCCCGGGTGAGTCTGTAATTGCTACCATACAACCGCCGCCTCCGGCACCCGTGAGTTTTGCTCCGTATGCGCCTGCATTACGTGCAGAATAAACAAGAGCGGATAATTCCATCGTGCACACACCAAGCGCATCAAGCAATCCATGATTGACATTCATCAATTTACCCAGTGCGGAATATTCTTTATGCAATATCATGGTCTCTCCGTGTCCTGCAAAAGAACCGATAGTTTTGATTATTGGATTTATGGAATCAGGGTATTCTTCCTTAAGTTGAGCTACCTGTTTCACAAGTTTTGCGGTTTTCTTAGGCGATGCGCCTTTATTGGTATTACCGATCACAATACCGCAATCAAGAATATCCAGTTTTTTTCTCGAAGGGATTTCAATTACCCCTCCAAAAGTCGAAACAAATGTATCGGTGGGACTTGCCGCCCCCTGAATTTCCTTTTCTATCTCGTGCGCCATTTCTGCAATACTGGTTTTATCGTATGAAAGACCGTATTCGATATTGATAGCTTCAAGTGTCGCAACAGTTACAGCGGCGGATGAACCAAGGCCCGATCCGACCGGGATTTCTGATGTTATTTCAATTGAAATGTTCGGCGAACCCAGTTTCCGGACAGCGGATGAAACATAGGGATGCAGCTCAAAATCAAGCCCTGTCGTCCCGATATCGGAGGATATTGAGATGTCATTCGATCTTTTTACGCGAACACGGGTGCGAAGCTCCACTGCGCAGGCTATTGCCGGTTCTCCATACACCACGGCATGCTCACCGAACAGGTATATCTTACCCGGGGCTGTGCATGTAGTGGTCAATAAAATTCTCCGGCTCCCAAGATGCGATATGTGGATATAAGGATTGCCGAAATTGATGACGGCAGGAAAATGAAATTACAGAATCGGGTTCAAAGGGGGAAGAAAGCTCCCGACTTCAGTCGTGAAGATGAATTTCCCTTTTGCAATAAAAAAAATAAAAAGAGAATACTTTCACGTTGCTCAGCTAAGACTCAATACCAAAACTATCCATACAACAATATGAAATATGAGTTATTTGGATAAGGAATATGGCTTCACAGAGTATGCTCCTCATGATTATGTCGCCAGGATAAGAGATAGCTGGATCAAGGAGCATATCAACAGCCAGAAAGCTTCAGAAAAGCCAAAAATGTAAGATTCAAGGGGAAGAACCAGTTCGATACTTTAGAGGGGAAAAATAATCAGAAAAAGAAAAAGAGATTGCAGAGAAAAATGGACCGGCAAAGGCGGGCAAATAACCCTCAAAATTATAATGCGAATGGAACTGTTAAGAAGGGCAAGAAGACATGGAAAAAATCCAATCGTTATAAGAAAACAAGCAGCAAAGCAGCACAAGTCGATAGAAAGTTAGCTGCACATAGAAAATCAGTTCAGGTGAGATCACCATCGATGTTCATGAGCAGCCTCAAAAGAAAAGCTGAAAATGCTGGAGGACGCTTTAATGACTTTCCTACACAGCGCACAAAACTGTCTCAGGTATGCCACATCTGCGGAAATACGGTTAAAAAACCGTTAAGCCAGAGATGGCATACATGCTGCGGCATAAAAATGCAAAGAGACCTGTACTCAGCATTCCTGAGCAAATGTGTCGATGTAAACACAAACTCCCTTGATATAGCCAGAGCAAAACAACTCTGGCCAGGTCTGGAACCAGTCCTGAGCGCGGCGGTATCAAGGGCATATCAATCTGCAAATGGCGGGAAAACTGTTCCTGCCAGCTTCGGCTTCGGTCAGAGACAGAGAGGTTATATGAACTCTGGAATCTCCCGGCTTTAGCAGCGGAGAGGGTTCAAAACTTCCACTGTAATATCCTTTCACCATCACATACCAAAATCTTTCCCTCAAACCCGCGCGGCAGCATCCGCAAATTAGCTAAACTCAGCTTATCCCCCAGCTGCGCCATGATACGAATGTAACTTCGAAGCTTCTTTATTTCATACCGTTTCAGCATTAACGCTATCCCTTTTGCACTCTCCCCTGCCATCTCTTTTCCAAGCCCCTCGCAATGCATCACTTCCACGCCCTCCTCTCCCATAAAAAAAGGATAACACCTGCATATCATGGGACGAAAGTCGTATATCGTGCATGCACCGTCCCTGTAAAAAACGCATTCTTCCTCATCATTGCGCTTAAGTATCCACCCGATAACCAGAACATTGCTGCCGTCAGAGATGCATGAATATATATCTGCTTCTGCCACTTCATCCCATTTGCGCCCTGTTATTTTGATTATGCGCCTGATATCCGCAGGAAATATTGAAATCGCGTTGGACGGACGGGAAATATTATACGTAATCCTGATATCGAAATTCCTGCGGCAGCACCAGCCGCATCGAACGCATACAAAGCCGGATCTCTCAATTTCAGGGATAAGTGATGAAGAATGGATCTGAACCAGGCGGTCTATCTTTCTTTGCAAAGAGGTGCAGTCCATGGATAAACATCAGGTAGAGGGGGATATTAAGTTTTTGATGAACGCCAGTATCTTAATAGTTCATTCTGAGATCTTATATACTGATATAAGATAATTTTATATCATTCTCTGTAATAGAGTTGAGTTCATGGTTGAAATTATAATAAAAAGAAAAATTGCTCTGGAATTAGCCGAAATGGAAACTTGTACACTGCAGGGGAGATGCATACCTATAGTACTTCCTAATGGTGATTTTAGTTTTGATACGACAGTAAATATCAAAACGTATTGGAATTCTTTAGATGAATCTCAACAAAGAGCAATTATTAAAAGATATATCGAGAGAAATACAGATTTAGAAGATATTATTAAAGAAGAAATGAAACAATGAAATTGACCATCCAGAAATCAGAAATAAAAGGTACTGTTAACAGTCCTCCATCCAAAAGCTACACCCACAGGGCTATCGCTATCGCAGCAATGTCAAAGAAAGCAGTAGTCCGCAATCCTCTGATCTCTGAGGATACAAAAGCCACAATAAGAGCCTCAGAAGCTTTCGGAGCGGCTGTAGAATCAAAAAATGACTCTCTCCTGGTTTCCGGATTCGATGGGGAATTAAAAATTCCCGATAATGTGCTCGATGTTGCAAATTCAGGAACAACATTGCGGATAATGGCTGCCGTATCCTCTCTCGTTGATGGGGCAACTATCCTTACGGGGGATGCAAGCATCAGGACAAGGCCAAATACACCGCTTCTTAATGCGCTCAATGATCTGGGCGCGGTGGCTTTTTCAACGCGCAATAATGGCATGGCCCCAATAGTTGTCAGGGGCAAAATGAATGGAGGAAAAGTCAGAATCGATGGTTCAATAAGTTCGCAGTTCATCTCAGCACTGCTGATCGCATGCCCGTTCGCAGAAAATGAAACCACTATAATGATAAAAGGCGAATTAAAATCACGGCCGTATGTCAATATTACAATAGATATGCTAAAAGATGCAGGAGCAAGTATCACAACGGATGAAAGAGAGAATTCATTCACCATACCTCCCAACCAGAAGTATGATATGAGGTCATATGATGTTCCGGGGGATTTTTCCTCAGCTTCATATATGATGGCAGCAGGAGCACTATGCGGTGAAGTCACTATTAAAAACCTGTACCCTTCTGAACAGGGTGATTCTGCTTTGATAGAAATACTTGAAAAAATGGGAGCCCAAATCTCATGGGACAGGAAAAAAGGCGAAGTCAAAGTGAATAAAAGTGAGCTTCACGGTATCAAAGTGGATGCAGGCAAAACGCCGGATCTTGTACCCACGCTTGCTGTGCTCGGTGCCGCTTCCAGAGGACAGATGATAATCGGAAATGCCGAACATGTAAGATACAAGGAAACAGACCGTCTTCATGCAATGACAGTTGAACTGAAAAAAATGGGTGTGGATATAACCGAAGAAAAGGACAGGTTGATAATCAACGGTGGGAAGATCAAAGGGGCGAATGTACATGGCTGGGATGACCACAGGATCGTCATGGCGCTGGCTGTAGCAGGAGCTGTAGCCGGTGGGACAACGATCGATACAGTAGAATCTGTCGGCATTTCGTATCCCGGATTTTTTGAGGATTTGAGAAAGAACGGTGCTGTTGTTGATTTGCCAGAAAAATAGATAATAAGCTGAACGATGATCATTTAGAGACGATATATTTTAATATATCCTTGCATGTAGGGGAGGGATATGCCCAGGTGGCCTAGTCGGTTAGGGCGCCAGACTCATAGGGTAATTTTGAAGAGGCGCTTAGTCTCCTGAGAAATCTGGAGGTCACGGGTTCGGATCCCGTCCTGGGCATTATACTACTAATTTATATAGTTTGAGCAAGGAAGTAGGCTGCTCACTTCCGTAATGGATAACCACTTCATAAAATCGAGGCAGCCAATACCTGACTTATCTCAGCGAAACAAAGATCTTCTATACGACTTCGCGCAAGACAGTCCAACCTGATCTTCAGAGAGTATTAATATCTACAAACTCATATAATTTACTTACCGGAAATCAAAAACGGCGAGCCAACAGGCGCTTACACCATAAACCCTGAGATCGTTGCTATGGGTTTGTCGTTGCCCAGCCTGTATCTTGTTTCGCAGTATATCCCGCTTTCAGATGAGGAGGCGCAGGCGATTGCCTACCATGATGGGATGTATGTGCCTGAGGGGCGCTCGGTGGCGCATAAGGAAGGGCCGCTGCTGTTGCTGCTGCACTGGGCAGATATGTGGACGGCGAGTGTGAGGGAGAAAGAATAAAACTGAATATGTTTCCTCCTAACATCCAATAATTATATAACTAAACTATTTGACTAAATATGTCATAGTATGGTTAACAAATGAGCTTACATTTGGACAAAATAGAAATTAACAGATTCAGAGGCATTGAGGAATACACGATTAAGAGTTTTGGAAATTGGTCTTCAATAACAGGCCCTAACTCCTCAAATAAATCCACAATAGTTAACGCAATATCGTTATTAGGCTCGAATAGAATGCATGATATCTCTGATATCCCTTCATGGTATGATCCAAATCAAGTAAATCCACGAGAAATTCCCATTCGGGTAAAGTATCTTTTCAGATTAAATGAAAGTTTTGATAAGGTTATATCCGATAGTCGGATAAAAGAGACATTGGTGTCTTTATACGAGAAAGAGTTAACTACAACACCAAAAGATTAC
>Ga0172443_1045_pt1 | contig 35586 bp, 36 predicted proteins | sample MayberryNE_Catta_6_FD_114741 | JGI IMG/M metagenome (GOLD analysis project Ga0172443, IMG submission 114741) | reverse complement strand
ATTTATTGTATAGCACATGTTATATTAATGTCAGAGGTTAAATACTTTACTATTAAAAGATTAAATGAAGGATATGGGAAAAAAGGTTTTGTTGCTATACATAAATCGCTTGCCCATATCCGTTCTATTTAATGATTCATTAAATAGATTTTGTTTAGATAAATAGTTATCTCATCATTTGCATGATAGGATTGTCCCACCGATTCACCAACCTTAAAATCAACACCACAAATTTTTTAGACACACCCAAGTTTCACCAGAGCCTCCAATCGTTATTCTTATATAGAACCTCAAACATTGATTTGCCAAAATCATATCCCGATATTTGAATAAATCCAATAATTAATCGGGAGATCTGAATAATACCTAATATCAGGAGGATAATTATCTATGGCAGCACAACTTGGCGGACAGCCCATCATAATTTTAAGAGAAGGTACCGAGAGAACACGAGGCAAAGAAGCCCGCAATAATAATATCATGGCGGCAAAAGCAGTGGCAGATGCCGTAAGAACTACGCTTGGCCCAAAGGGAATGGACAAAATGCTTGTAAGCGGCAGTGGAGATGTCATAATTACAAACGACGGTGTTACCATCCTCAGGGAGATGGAAATAGAGCATCCGGCAGCCAAAATGCTTGTCGAAGTGGCAAAAACACAGGATGACGAAGTAGGGGACGGAACTACAACCGCTGCTGTCCTTACAGGAGAATTGCTTGTACGTGCAGGGGAATTGATCGAACAGGATGTCCATCCCACAATAATCGTATCCGGCTACCGGGCTGCAGCCGATAAGGCAATTGAGATATTGGATGATATCACCCACACGATTTCAGAAAATGATGATGAAGTTCTTCGTAACATCGCAATAACGGCAATGACAGGAAAAGGAGCGGAAGGGTTAAAAGATAAACTCTCGGAAATTGTGGTAACTGCGATTAAATCCATTGTTGATGAAGAGGATGGGAAAAAAGTAGTTGACATTGATAATATCAAGATCGAGAAAAAAGTCGGGCAAAGCATTGATGAATGTGAGCTTATCAAAGGTATTGTACTTGATAAGAACAAAGCCAGCAGCAATATGCCGAACAGGATCGTTGATGCGAAGATAGCGCTTATAACAAGACCAATCGAATTCAGCAAGATGGAACTTGAGGCTGAAATAAATATTTCAACACCCGGTGAGCTTTCAAAATACCTCGATCAGGAAGAACAGATAGTTCAGGATATAGTCAAAAGGATCGCTGCCACGGGAGCGAACGTTGTTCTCTGCCAGCTTGGTATAGAGGATCTCGCTCAATATTTCCTGGCAAAAGCAAACATCCTTGCAGTTGAACGCGTGGAGAAAAAGGACATTGAGAAAGTTGCAAGGGCAATAGGTGCAAATCTTATAACAAGTCTTGATGATTTTGAAGCAACTGATATCGGCCAGGCCGGTATCGTGGAACTCAAAGGACACGGCGAGGACAAAATGCTTTATATAACGGAATGCGTCAATCCGAAAGCCGTATCAATCCTTATCCGTGGCGGCACGGAACATGTTATTGACAGCACCGAGCGTGCTCTTGAAGATGCACTAAGAGCAGTTGGTGTTGCCATCGAAGATGAAAAACTGGTTGCAGGTGCAGGTTCGCCTGAAATTGAGCTTGCTTTGAGATTAAAAGACTACGGTTCAACGCTAAAAGGAAGAGAGCAGCTTGCAGTCATGAAGTTTGCCGAGGCCCTTGAAGTGATTCCCAAGACTCTGGCAGAAAATGCAGGGCTTGATCCCATTGACAAACTTGTTGATCTTAGAAGCCAGCATGAGCAAGGCAATAAGGATTTTGGGCTAAATGTATACACAGGGAACACCGAAGATATGTGGAAGAACGGGGTTATCGAGCCACTCCGTATAAAGACACAGGCCATAAACTCAGCAACGGAAACTGCCATTATGATCCTGCGGATTGATGATGTGCTTGCTGCATCCGGCGGTGGGGAAGCGTGCAGTCCAGGCGGCGCCTCATGCGGAATGGGCGGTATGGGTGGAATGCCCCCGGGCATGATGTAAGGCTCATATTCCATACCCTTTAATTTTTTGAAAAATCAAAAAAAAAGCTATTTTGCCAGGACGATTTCTATAGTGGAAACGTTGGAATCTCCTCTGTCGGTGGCAATTTTTTCAGTTCCGATCTTTATTTCCTTTATTTTTGTTTCCGGTAAAAACCGGTTCCTCGAAACTTCTACGGCATCAACTGCTCTTGATATTGCTTTTCCTCTTGCCTTTACAGAAATCTCCGGAGCACCATTATTAAATTGTGTAACTATTGCAAGGACATAGTTCATCACTGGTTTATTCCCGATAAATACTACATTATCCTCTGTCATTGTGTTGTCTCCCGATTTTTTAAGTTATTAAATACGATTCACCTACATATATTTTCCGAAATTTTTTCGAGAGGTTTGAACAGAATATCGAATCTAATTACAGTTGTCGGAAAAAAATTAATGCTAATTCCCTCGTAACCTATTTTACCCCGAAACACATCTATCACTTAAATCTATGACTACTGAATGCAATGACTGTAAAGGCACAGGGACTTTAATACTTACTGAAAAAGAATGTCCTGACTGCAAAGGTGCGGGTAAACCAAGATCCATAAGCCTTGACCGACTTTCTGAAAAAGACCTGGGTGCGCTCATGGGCGGTGGATTAAAATGCGCAAAATGCAGCGGCACCGGAAAAGTTTCTGTGACCGAACCATGCAAAGCGTGCGGGGGAAGAGGAAAATTCTTCACCTGTACAGCCTGTGGAATAGAAATTTCCGGTAAGGGAGAGCTTTGCGAAAACTGCGCCAAGAAGAAACCCGTACATATCCTCAGCCCCGAATGCGATACACGTGAGCTCGAAGTTGGAAAGATCTACGAGGGAAAAGTGCAGGGTCATGCTAATTTTGGTGTTTTCATTGACCTTAATCCTGCGCTTCGGGGACTGATCCATTCAAGCAATTTGAGTCATATTCCGGAACTCGGAGAAAAGATATTCGTTGAAGTTAAAAACATTGCTTCAAACGGTAATATCGAACTGCTCCTGCGAAATCCAAAAGAATTTCAGGTTATCCAGGTCGAAAAACAACTTCCCAGAAAGAAGACCACAGAACTCACAAAGTACCTCGGGAAACTTATTCATATGTCCGGTGAAGTCATCCAGATAAAGCAGACAGGTGGTCCCACGATATTTTCCATTTCAGATGAGGATGGAACTGTCCAGTGTGCAGCTTTTGAAAAAGCCGGAGAGCGGGCTTATCCTGAGATAAAATCCGAGACCATCGTAAAAGTTATTGGTGAACCTTCAATGAGAAACGGCGCATTGCAGGTTGAGATCCGTTCCATCAGACAGCTATGGGGCCAGGATGCCAATGGAATAAAAGAGCAGATCGAGGCTGCTATTGACAGGCGCGCCGAACCCCATGATATACAGTTCCTTGTAAAAAGTGACATACTTGAGAAGTTAAGACCAAAAATGAAAAATGCTGCCAAACTCATCAGGAAGGCTGCATACAAATCCCGGCCAATAATCATAAGGCATCATGCGGATGCAGACGGGATCACCTCTGCGATCGCAATTGAGCGCGCACTTTTACCTATAATCCGCGAAGTGGGAGGATCTGATGCTGACCGACATTTTTTCAGGCGCTCCCCGTCCAAAGCGCCATTCTACGAAATAGAGGATGTAACAAAAGACATTACTTTTGCGCTTGAGGACCAGGAGCGTTTCTCCCAGAAGATGCCGCTTGTGGTATTGATGGATAACGGGGCGACAGAAGAAGATATGCCCGCGATGAAACAGGCGGTCATTTACGGGCTGGATATCATGGTCATAGATCATCATCACCCTGATGGAACTATCGATTCCATGGTGCTTGAACATGTAAATCCTGCCTATGCAGGCGGAGATTATGGAATAACGACAGGAATGATAGGTACGGAAATAGCACGAATGATAAACCCTGACATAACCGAAGAGATAAAACATCTTCCGGCGGTTTCAGCAATGGGTGACAGGTCAGCTGCGATGGAAGGCGATGCTTATAAGGCTCTGGTGTCAGATAAATACAAGCTTGAGGATCTCAAGAAAATGGCGCTTGCCATCGATTATGAAGCCTTCTGGCAGAGGTTCAATGACGGGCGGGGATTAATGAATGATATACTAAATCTTGGTTCAAATGTGAGGCATCAGCGGATAGTTGACCTGTTGAACGAGCAGGCAAATGCTGCAATAACCGAACAGCTGGAAGCATCAATGCCAAATGTTAAAACGCAGAAATTGCCCAACGGGACAATAATGAATGTGATAGATGTGGAAAATTTTGCCCATAAATTTACCTTTCCACCACCCGGAAAGACAAGTGGGGAGATACATGACAGATTATGTACCCGGTATGCAGGACAGCCTCTGGTCACCATCGGATACGGGCCTGATTTTGCAGTGCTGCGCTCAAAAGGTGTAAAAATGAATATCCCGCAGATGGTGAAAGAACTGCACAGCGAGATAAAAGGTGCAGGCGTGAGCGGTGGTGGTCATCTTGTGGTAGGAAGCATAAAATTCGTGGAAGGGATGAGAAAAGAAGTGCTTGCTAAACTTGCAGAGAAGATAGGGGCGGCCGGGATCGGATGAAAGTCAGTAAGGAATGCGTCGGATGCGGCCAGTGCGCTGCATATTGTGCATTTGATGCTATAATCATATTTGGCCGCGCGGCAATGAATGAAAACTGTACGGGATGCGGCGAATGTGTCAAATATTGCCCGATATCCGCCATAATGGAGATAATATGAAGACAGTGATCATTGGAGCCGGTCTTGGCGGTCTGCTGGCGGGTGCAAAACTCACAAAAGCCGGTTATGATGTGGAGATTTTCGAGCGCCTTCCTTTCATCGGAGGGAGGTTCACCAATCTTCCCTATAAAGGTTTCAAACTCAGTACAGGCGCTCTTCACATGATACCCCACGGATCACGAGGACCGCTTGCGCAGATGTTAAGAGAAGTGGGCGCCCATGTGACAATAATTGATTCAAATCCCATGGCTGTGATCAGGAAATCAAACGACGAGATCATAGCTTTCCATGACTTTCGAAATGAACTCTCACTTACGGAACAGGTGAAACTGGGAACTGTACTTGCATATTCACTGAAATTCAAACCCAGGAGCGATCTCTCATTCAGGGATTGGGTATTAAAATATTTTGATGATGAATTCCTTTTTAAGCTTGCCGATTCTTTTTGCGGCTGGTCATTGAGCCTTAAGGCAAAGGATGTCCCGGCACGGGAAATGCTTGAAATAATCGATAATATGTATCTCTACAAGGGTTCAGGGATTCCACTGGGCGGATGCAGTGCCGTGACTGATGCACTTTCCGGGATAATAAGATCAAATGGAGGAAGGATACATACACAATCATATGTTGAAAGGATTATTATCGATAACGATGTGGCAACAGGGGTTATTGTTGGTAAAAAAACAATTGATGCAGACATTGTTATCAGTGATATAGGGCATTTTGAAACAAGCAGGCTATATGAGTGTATGGATTTGGAATATTTAAATAAAATATCAAATGTCAAACCTTCAAAAGGAATTAAAATTTGTCTTTCCTCGGATGAACCATTAATAGGTCACAGCGGAGTGTTTTTTACTCCATATGCACAGAGGATCAATGGCATCAATGAAGTTACGAATGCAGATCCATCCCTTGCGCCTCCCGGAAAACATCTTGTGATGTCCCACCAGGCTATCATTACCGATGACCTGGAAGCGGAGATCAATCTTGGACTGCTTGATATTGCGCAGCTTTTCCCTGGCAAGAAATATGAGGCGCTTTTAATTCAATCTTATTCCAACGGATGGCCTGTTAACAGGGCATCATCGGGTAGCGATAACGGGAACAGGACTCCTGTTGAGAATCTTTATATTGTAGGTGATGGGGCCAAAGGCAAGGGCGGCATTGAAGTAGAGGGTGTAGCGCTGGGAGTCAGGAATGCAATGGCCCAGATCGGGGTAAGCTAGAATCGATCGTGAAAAAAAGAAGAGTAATAATACTTCAATTATTACCCTGCAAAACACCCATATCGCTCACCAGATACTCATCGAATGCGCTTCCTTCTTCCGCTCTCCCCTGGTATTTGATTTTTGCGTCATCATAAGCCATGAAATCCACGAACCCTGAGGCCTGGGATGGATCCGTTCCGTTGAAATAAAGAATATTTTCAGCTTTAACATTCACTTTCAGATCCCTGGTTGAAAATAGGATGTTAGAAGGTCTTTTCCTGCCAAATCCGATTTCATTGATCCAGCCGGTTTCAGTTATTGCTATTTCATTACCAAAATACTCTGATATCACTTTTCCGGTTTTCCTGCTCAGAAGGGTCAGATGCTTGTAAGAATAATCGCCATAACCATCAGACACACTTCTTACTGCATAAGCAACAGCCTGGTAATTCTCTGTTGTGACTTCAAACCAGTTCCACCCATGCATATTCATTGGCCATGGAAGGTCTCCTACAGGGATCATGTGATCCATGTACCCATCCGCTTTCATTACTTTATATTTTTTTCCATTCAGAAATATAAACCCATTCAATATTCCATGTGAACGTTCATATGTGGTGAAATTAAGGGGAGAAACAGCCTGATCAATTGTTTTTTCCACATCCGGCCGGAAGAATAGATCCATTACCGCATTTTCAGTGGCATACTTCAAGGAATATCCGGCAGACGTTGAACCTCTTAATTTCTTCAAGCCTTCAGGGTAACGGTAATCCACATAGGGCGTGTGCATCGAAATATAATTATTTATTTTTTCTTTTGGGACAAAAGTCTCCAGATAATTGAAATCCTTTTTATCATCATCAATGTATATCCCGTCAAATGTAAGCATATGAGAGGAGCCGTTGAACATTGAAGATTCCTGATGTGCAAGGACCACGAAGAAACCAATATCTTTTTTTTCTCCATCGGATGAGACCAGAACTGCCTGTCCATTCAGATACCACCATTCAGCCATAAAGCCAGTACCAAAATCCGTATCAAGATGTCCACCTTCCGAAATGTCTTGATTCCGTACAGATATTTCAGCCGATGCAAAAACCGACAAAAGCATTATTCCCAGTACTATTCCTGTTAGAATTCTTTTTACGTGTTTAATTTCCATTTTGTCCCTCTCCTTTTTTGACTCTGCACATATCAGAGTGTTATTAAGTAAGTTCCTCAAGATATCGCAGGCATCACAGATAAGTTTACATGCTCACGTAAATATCTTTCTATATTGATTCACATTTAAGGATTATATGATGTCATTTTTCTGATACCCATTCCGCAATCTTATTGACACCCTCAATTGTATCTTCACATATCTTTTCGATAAAATCCTCCGGAAGTGAATGATGAAGCGGAATGGTCTCACTTGCTGCCAGGGCTTTTGCCCCGCTGAAATTCACGTAAGAAAGCCTTGCTGTTAACTCATCGATGGGGCGTTCAAAGGAAAAACCCGGAAGAACCGCTACACCTGCATCCTGAAGAAGTCGTTCACAAAGTGTGAGGCTGTCATTTATACCTCTTATGGCAAGGCACTCAGTCAGGGGGGTAAAGTCAAGAAAAAGATAGAAACCACCCTCAGGAGGATGGATGCGCAGACCTGCCCGGGTTAAGATCTTATGACATTTCTGTCCAAGCTCTGACAAAATACGCCTGGCATGCCAGAGGTATCTTTCAATGGTCACATCGCCGCGGAAAGCTTGCACTGCGGCGTATTGTATCGGAGCGCTCACCGAAGTGTAAGTCTCACTGGCTATGGAGGCCATAGCATCCAGAAGCCAGTCAAGGTCCCTGGGAAATGAAAATGTACCCAATCTCCATCCACCTGCTCCACACCACTTTGAAAGGCCTGAACTGATGATGGTACCTTCAGGATAGAAACGTGCAACAGAGACATGCTCGCCTTTGTGGTTGAGCTGGCCATAGATCTCATCTGACAGAAGGATAAGTTCGTACTTTCGCGCGACTTGCGCAATTTCTTTTAACTCATCGGAAGAATAAGTGAGACCATCAGGATTTCCGGGATAATTCAACACCAGAATGCGAGGACGAAATATATCATGCTCGCTTTCCAGGAATTCAGCAAGATGCGAGGCTGTCATTTTCCATTTCTCCTCGAAAGTAGTATGAATCAGCCGCACATTCTTTCCCAATATCCTGGCCTGTGGGACGTATGTGACCCAGCATGGAGTGGGTACGATGATCTCACCATAAAAGGCGATCTGAAGAAGAAACATCAATTCCTTGGAGCCGGGGCCAACAAGGACATAATCGGGGGATACATCCACATTATCCTTTGCCTTATGGAAATTTGCCACGGCTTCCTTCAATGCAGGCAATCCTTTTGAAGGGAGATAATCTTTCTCATGCGCATAGAGTTTCAGGGTATCAACGACAGGCGTCGGGACAGGGAAAGGTGACTGTCCAAGCCCAAAATTGTATATCTTTTTCCCTTCTCCCTGGAGACATTTACATCTTTCATTTATAGCAAGAGTTGCGGATTGGCCATTGCCACGCACATTTATATTAAGGCTAACATGTTTACGAGGACTCATTTTTCAGTTCCATTGCATTCGATGAAATGAGCAATATGCATGATGACTTATAATCATTTCCTTTTTTTATCTCTCAAACCTTCAATTCCGGGATATCTTTAAACAGATCGAGTGAATCCGGATTTCTTAGGGCATCACGATCAATTACAGACTGGCCATGAATAATCTTTTTTACCGCAATTTCCACTTTTTTCATATTGATCGTATAAGGGATATCGCTAACAGCTATGACTTTAGCAGGCACATGACGAGGTGAACTATTTGTTCTTATGGCATTCTTTATTTTTTGTATCAGGCCTTCATCAAGTTTAACACCATCTTTCAATTTGACGAACAATATGATGCGTACGTCATATTCCCAGTCCTGGCCGATGACAAGACTGTCCTCTATTTCATCAAAAAATTCTACTATGCTATATATCTCCGCGGTCCCGATTCGGACACCTCCCGGTTTTAATGTTGAGTCAGACCGGCCATAGATCACAACACCATCGTGCTCATTGATCTCAATAAAATCTCCGTGCCGCCAGATACCAGGGTAAACATCGAAATATGCATTATGATATTTCTTGCCATCGGGGTCATTCCAGAAAAATAATGGCATTGATGGGAATGGGGAAGTACAAACAAGTTCTCCTTTATATGAAATACGGGATTTGCCTTCTTCGTCATATGCTTTCACATTTAATGCAAGACCTGTGCATTGCAATTCACCTGCATAGACCGGCCCCATAGGATTTCCCAATGCAAAACAACCATTAAGATCAGTACCTCCTGAGATCGAGGATAAACATACATCTTTTTTGATATGATTGTATACAAACCTGAAATTCTCCTCTGAAAGCGGTGAGCCGGTGGAAAGTATGGTCTTTAATGTGCCAAGGTCGTATTTGTCTTTTAAGCTCTTTCCTTCTTTCATTAATGAATCGATATATTTCGCGCTGGTTCCGAATATTGTTATTTTTTCGGTCTCTACAAGCTTGAAAAGTGCACCTTGATCCGGATACATCGGTGAACCATCGAACAATATGATAGTAGCGCCCAGAGATAAGGCTGATACCATCCAGTTCCACATCATCCAGCCACATGTTGTAAAATAAAATAATCTATCCTCACGCAATACATCCGTGTGAAGCTTCAACTCCTTGATATGATTGATTAAAATTCCCCCTGCGCTCTGCACCATGCATTTCGGCAAACCTGTTGTGCCGGATGAGTACATTATGTAGAGAGGGTGATCGAATGGCAGCTGCTCAAATTCGATCTCAGGAAAATTGTCATGTGATATGAAATCGCGAAAATGAACTGAATTCGCAAGAGAGCTTATGTCGGGATCAGAATCGGTATATGGTACCACCACTATCTTTGGCCGGGATGATAATTGGCTTGAAATATCTGTCATTTTCTTGAGTGAATCAAATCTCTTACCGTTGTATGAATACCCGCTGGCAGTGAACAGTATCTTTGGTTCGATCTGCCCGAACCTGTCAAGTGCGCCTTTTGTTCCAAAATCAGGAGAGCATGAAGACCATACCGCCCCGATGCTTGAAGCGGCAAGCATGGCAATTATCGTTTCTGGAATATTTGGCATGAAACCCACAACACGATCACCCGCAACAATACCTTCATCCCGAAGGGCTCGTGCAAGTCCTGACACCTTTTCATATAACCGGGCATATGTTATTCTTTCCGGTTCTTTCATTGCCTCGCCTTTGAAAATGATCGCTGTTTTATCATCCCGGAATGTTAAAAGATTCTGTGCATAATTTAACCTTGCGCCAGAAAACCACCTTGCTCCGGGCATTTTCCGTATGTCGTCTATTACAGCATCATAACTTTTTGATGCTATGATGCCTGCTTCGTCCCACATGCTGGCCCAGAACTCAGGAATGTTCCGGACCGACCACTTGTATAATTCTGAGTATTCTTTAAAATTCGTTCCATGTTTTCTGTTAATTGCCTGCATAAATTTATGCATATTCGTGTTTCTAATTCTCTCTTCGGACGGTTTCCATAAAAGTTCACCGGTCATGATAATTATATAAGAATATTCAATAATATATTACATTTGTGCCTGGTGTCTGATATATAATATTAAATCGTAATGAATATTCGATTTAAACTTATGAAGCTACTTGCTATTGATGTGGGAATGGGAACACAGGATATTCTCCTGTATGACAGTGAAAAGAACATCGAAAATTGTTTCAAGATGGTCATGCCGTCACAAACACAAATAATCGCCCAAAGAATCACAATGGAGACAGGGTCAAAAAAAGATATTGTCCTGACAGGAGAAACAATGGGTGGAGGACCTTGCTCTGTTGCGGTGAAGAGGCACCTGAAAGCAGATCTATGCGTCTGGGCTACTGAAAAAGCAGCGCTTACACTGGATGATAATCTCGAAAACACAAAGAAAATGGGTGTGGTTATCGTAAAAGAGGATGAAATTCCGGAACTGAATGCCTCCATTATCAGGATGTGCGATATAGATAAAACCGCACTTTCGCAAGCTTTTGCTCTTTTTCACATTAAGATCCCTGAAAATTTTGCCATAGCTGTGCAGGATCACGGATTTTCTCCCGATAGAAGCAATCGTGTCTTTAGATTCGATTATTTCAGGGATATAATTGAAAAATGCGCAACCCTTGATTCTTTTGTATATAAGGAGAACATCCCGGAGCGCTTTACAAGAATGAAGGCAGTGGAAAGAACACTGCCGGGTGCAATGCTTATGGATACAGGTATTGCTGCAATAAGGGGAGCGATCCTTGATGAGAAAGTCCATCCGCCGTATCTTGCGGTAAATATCGGAAATGGTCATACACTTTCCGGAATCATTGATAATGGAGCCCTCATCGCATTAATGGAGCACCACACACAACAAATGACCCCGGAGAAGCTTGATGATCAACTGGTGCGATTATGCAATGGAACGATCGGATTTGAGGAGATTTTTGCGGACGGCGGACATGGGTGCTTTGTGCAGGAAGCGGTTGGTTTTGAAAATATTGGCCCAATATTGGTCACTGGTCCAAAGCGGAAGATCATGAGCGGTTCAAAACTGGATTTCCATTTTGCTGCGCCTTACGGGGATATGATGTTGACGGGTTGTTTTGGATTGGTGGATGCTTACATTCATTATGCTAAAGGGCAAAAGGGTCAAATTTAATAAAAGAATCTAAGTATTTATAAAAGTATTAATTATTGATGCTGGACATAGTACCGCAGTTCTTCAATAATATGGACATCAATTTTGATTTCTTTGAGAAATTAGCCCTTGCTATGCTTATTGGAATTCTTATTGGCATCGAAAGAGAACACAGGCGACCTGAAAAAATAGAATTGATCGCAGGAGTTCGCTCATTTGCAATTGCCTGTATTGCGGGAATGATCTCTTCATTCCTTGCAATAAAGATCAATCCGGGAATACTTATCATATCTCTTGCATTCTTTGCGGGCATATCAATATTGTATATATATATTAAAAATATAATTCTGAGAACACCGGGCATCACAGGTCCGATCGCACTATATTGCACTTTCCTTCTTGGTGTTTTAATATCTTATGAATTCTTCATTCCTGCTGTTGCCGGGGCTGTTATTATTACTCTCTTACTTGCAGAAAAACAACCTCTTCATTCATTTGCCATAAAACTTACGGACGAGGAGATCTTAAGTGCTGTCCGGTTCCTTGCAGTAGTTTTTATACTATATCCGCTGACCCCCGATGCATTATATATGGATGTTATCAATCCGAGGACCATCCTTTTGATTGTAATATTTGTTGCAACAGTAAGCTTTGCCAGTTTCGTAATAATGAAAAACATGGGGACCGAGAAAGGAATCCCCATCTCCGGAATGCTGGGCGGGCTTGTTAACAGCGAAGCCACAACAGGCGCACTTTGTGCAATTGCAAAAAAGAGACATGAATTGATCGAATCCAGTTTTAAGGGAATAATAATGTGCAATGCCACAATGCTTATCAGAAACCTTGTTATTGCCCTGATCGTGGATCGCAGCGGAAAAATATTCTTATTTATGCTATTTCCCATGGTATTTGGCGTTATTTATTCAGCGGTTGAAGTTTTTGATTCAAAAAATAATTCGCATGTCAGCGAATCGATCCAGTTGCAGTCCCCCTTCGCGCTTTCTCCGGCGATAAAATTTGCTTTTGGCTTCACAGGATTATCTATCGTGTCAAAATTCGCAAACTTATGGGCGGGCGCAGCAGGTGTTTATGCTACTGCACTGGGTGGTTTTGTAAGCAGCGCTGTAGTAACGGCATCAGCAACAGCACTTGCGGTAAATGGTGATGTTTCATATAGCACAGGGGCGATAACTGCGATTCTCGCAAGCCTGGTAAGTACTGCAAATAAGATGATACTCGTTAAATGGTCAGGTCCGCCAAAGCTGGGTGGGTTGATCAATAAGACATTCACGCGCTTCATAATTGTTGGAGGAATTGTTCTGGTTATATGGGGATTCTTCGTGAACTACCTCACGCTAAAGCTGTGAGGCTTCCTACTTCGTTGCTCCTCTATTAAGGTTGCTCCATAGGCTTTAATTCCGGCAATACCTGCCGTACTTCTATTCTTGATTATTATCGCAGATACATGATCTCTGTCCATGACAAGACCGCAGTTCGGGCAATTATGTACCCTCACTGATAGGTCTTTCGGTACAGGATAGCCACATATACAGGTCTGCGATGTTCCATTAGGATTAACCAATTCCACTATTTTACCAGCGTATTCTGCTTTGTAGATAGTTAAATCGATTAATTGTGACCATGATGCATCTACTATTGACTTTGCAAGACAATGATTTTTAAGCATGTTTTGTATTTGCAATTTCTCAAACACTACATGGTCATAGTTATTTACAAGATTCATGCTTAATTTCTGATTGAAATCCTTTCTTTGAAATCTGATTCTCTGATGCACTTTCGCAACAATGATTCTTTGCTTATTCCTATTCTCTGAACCTTTCTTTTTCTTTGATAGTTGTATCTGTTCTCGTGCAAGTCTTTTCTCGGATGCTCTAAGATACTTAGGTGGTTCAATCTTTTCACCATTACTGAAAGTCATCAGTGAAATCAGACCAACGTCTATTCCCGTTATGGTCTTGATTTCAGTCGGAATGATTGGTATATCTATTTCACATGAGAATGAAACATACCACTGGTCAACATCTCTCTTGATGGTGCATGTCTTGATTTTGCCTTCAATCTCACGATGCAATATGATTTTGATGGTTCCTATTTTTGACAATGTTAATTTATCATCTGTGATTGAATATCCGGCTTGTGGATACGTGAATGAATTGTATCTATTTCGTCCTTGAAATCGTGGATATCCTGCGCCGTTAAAGTAATTCTGAAAACTTCTATCTACTCGCTTTAGGGTATTTTGAAGGACTTGAGCATGTATTTCTTTTTGATATGGTGTCTTTGTTGCTGTTAATTCATTTGCTTGGTCATAGTAATTAATCCATTCAGGATATCCCCACGGGAATACATCGAATGATTTTTGAAGTCTGTTAAGTTCAGCATTTCGTTTTCTCTCTGCAAGAGCATCATTGTAAAGATGTCTGCAAGTTGTGAGAGTCCTCTCAAGAGCTACTTCTTGTTTTTTATTTGGGTATATCCGAAATTGAAATGATTTTCTCATACTACCTTGACATATCTATATATGTCTTTGATACTATATATTCGTTATGCCTATCCCTTAAAATGCTATCTTGACAATACTCTTTTCGGGATAGGTATTATAATGAAAGGGGGCATGATTCATCCTCATCCTGAAGGCGTGAGGTTTTCTCTGCCCCACATGCCATAAGTTATTTGTGAACTCCTTTGTTTCTCCTTAGCTCTTTGAGCGATCATTTTGGGAAAAGAACAGCGCTGTGACCGGTGAATCTTTTAGGTTTCTCGCGCCCGAGAATATTCAACGCGATTTCATAATTGTTTTGCATTATCCTGTTTTTCTGGATAAATGGCCTCATTTTTTCAAGAAGCCCGATAAGACTTATCTGCGCAATGGAAAACCTGGAGTCCGTATTATTTTCCAGGAAATCAAGGATCGAAGTATAATCCCCGGGCTGGCAAAGAATCACAATTTCGGATAGTTCTGACTGTAATTCCAAAATCTTTTGTCCCTCGGAAATATTTGAAATTTTAGTCTCATCTTCTATTATCTTATGATCAAGGAATTCTTCATAGGATTCAACGTATGTTCTGGCTTGTTCCCACAGGATCTTAACGAAATACTCCCTCGCCTTATATTTAAGCAGTCTTCTTAATCTGCTCAAAAGTTCATCATAAAATTTTTCAGTTTCTTCATACGAGATCCCAACCCCTGTGACATTTAATGAACTATGCCAGAGGTGTTTTGGCTTTTCACGAAGATTCATTATCTCATTAACCGCCCGTGCGATATGCAATGTGAATTCTTCGACCATATTGGAGGCTTTTTCATAAACCGGAATAAGTTCGTTTCTTGATATTAGATTGATCCCGTAGAAAAGTATATTCAAAGGAAGACGCTCTTTACTTTCTATGAGCCTGGTATTTTTATCGATAATCTCATTTAAGTAAATCTTATAAAGCGTTCTTGCCGGCTCACTTATATCTTTTGAGTTGTTCTCATAATATGCCCGCCAGAATTCCTGAGGCGATATCAGCCTTTTGTTGTATTTATTTTCCAGCTCTACGAGATCCATCGAAATATTCAGAAAAACCGCTTGTGGATCAATAATATTAAACAAAGCAAGGATCTCGCTGTGGAGTTTGTTCCCATTGACCAGTGCAAGCCTCGCACTTTCAGAAAAAAATCGCTCCAGCTTGAATGGGTATTCAAGATGCTCTCTTATGGCAGTGTCTTCAAGGCCACTCAGCCAATCCCTCATAGCTGCATCATGAACGTCCAGGACATTAATGATGGGGATCAGGAATAATTTTGGCATTAATAAAATATAAGATTATATTTATAAACTTGCCCCTTCACTATCCAGGGCTTTTCTGAGAAGGTTTTTAATTTCGTTTCGAATATCGGACTCGTTGGAATTATCAATAAATAAAAGCCCTTCTTTTATTTTAGAGGTATCAGGTATACTATTTTGTAGTTCTGATAATGCATTTAGCAGAATATTTATATCCTGCACAGACTGTGTTTTTCCAGTAATGAACACGAACGAATTCCCTTCACGTTCTAATCGCACCATATTACTGCCTCTTTAAGATTCACTATTAAATGGTTTATTGCTTCAAAGGTTAAATAATTATGTCAAGGATATTGATCCTCACTTTTTCTGCTTTTTTCTCTCCGATATGAACCAGTGCCCCGGGAGGAAGACCTGTTTTAGTTGACCTCTTTTTAAGATTTCTTTTTTGCCCTGTTCCCAGGCTCATGGTTTCTTTCCCACAATGATCCCATAACCTGTATCCTGGCTCTGGAATATTCTCCTGGATTCCATAACTTTCCTTAAACCCCCAATTCCCCAATTTTTAATGATCTTAAGAAATATCTTCAACCGCACGAATCTGCCCAGTTTTTCCGATATTTCTTTTTCCCATTCAGGGATCAGGTTTGACCTGTCCTCAATCATGACGTCTATCAATCCGGCTTTCTCAAATTGGGTTTTCCAGCCTTCCAGGGTTTCCGGTCTCCTGAATTCAATTTCCGCAAGCCTGTGGTTCTCCGGTCCATCTTTTTTCCAGCAAATATCATGAATACCTATATAGCCCCCCGATCTGGCGACTCTTACCATTTCCCCTATGGCTCTCTCCTTATCCAGGATACTGGTTGTGCACTCTGAAATAACCGCATCAAAAGTATTATCTTTAAAAGGCAGGTCATGGGCATCACCTTTCTTAAACTGTATTATTACGCCATGGTCTATTGCTTTTCTCTTTGCCTTTTTGATCATACGATCTGAGATATCCATTCCGATTATATGGCAGTTGAAATTTCTTACGAGGTAAAAAGCGCTTTCGCCAGTTCCCGAACCTATATCAAGAACCTTTATGATTTTTCCAATATGACAGAATTGTGCAAGTTCCCGGGTTATTTCCAATCCGCCGGGGTGCAGGATCTCTAAACACACATCCTCACTTTCTATAATATTCTCCAATGATGGCCGCTTATTTTTCTTTATCATTTAAATCATAACTAAGATTCACGTTTGAAAATCAAATAAACCCAGGAAGTTATATTTCCACTACCTGTGCCGCCGCCACCTGATGTAATTTGGAGGAAATCCCACCCCTGCTCTGTCATGGTTGTGATCTCTCTTTCAATCCTATCGGGTTCGGGTGGAACTGTAGATCCGGATGTTATACAAATCACTTTATAGTTCATAATTATTGCAGATTCTCCTGCTTTCTAATCAATGTAACGTTTATTCATGAAAATTCAAAAATAATACCATATAGATGAATAGTCATCAACATTTTCATTGTCATCCTTCAATCTCCTGAGATAGTCATATATCGAAACATCCGTATAATTATAGGGTTCAACAAGAGCGTATTTGGATTCCCATGGATAGAAACGATAAACTCTCCTTCCATCCTCCAGTATCATTATTACTTCATGGTCCTGCCATGAGCGAAGATTTGATTTCCCAAGCCTTGGGACATTGAAAACAGGTTCGTCCGTTCTCACCAGGCCGGGCAGTAACCTTGCCTCCTCTTTTCTTTCCTGTTCGATCCTTGCTATAGGTACACGGTAATCTATTGTTTCCTCTTTTCCTTTCGCATTGAAAGTATAATAAGGGTCGATCCCTGATTTTTTCAACACTGTTCTCAAAAAACACGATTCATATTTTTTACTATTATAATATGTGAAAACCTGCTGATTGTACAGGCTAATACCAAGTTTTTTTATTTTCTTTATAGCGTCCAGGGAATCGGGGGTAAGTTCGGTTGGATGTTCAAAATGTGTAACGATGCATAATTCCCTTGTTCCCAATTCATGGTATTTGGCAAATATTTTAATTAATCCTTCTGTGATCCTCTGCGGCATTGTCACGATGATCCTTGTACCTATCCTGATCCTATCGACATGACCGATATCTGAGATTTCCGACAACAACCAATCAATAGAAATGTCATCAAGTGTTAGCGGATCCCCTCCTGTGATAAGGACTTCTTTTACGTTTTGATTCTCCTTTATCCATTTTATGGCATTCCTCATTGTTTCTTTTGAGAAAAGCGCATCCTTTATATCTGTGATTTCCCAGTTCCTCTGGCAGTACACGCATATCTGCGGGCATGAATCAAAAGGTTTTAGAATGAGTATCTGGGGATACCTTCGGGTTATTCCATCTATTGGACTTGTGGATTTTTCACCCATGAAATCAAGGTTAGTTCCTTTATTTTTGCTTTGAATATAATTCCAGCAGTAATTCTCACCCGGCAGGACCTGTGCTCTTATTGCATGGTCATATTTTCCTGAGTTTTTCTTTTCAAAAAGGGAAAGATAATGGGGAGTGATCTGAAAAGGTATGCCATTTTTTCGTGCGCATTCCAGTCCTTTTAACTCCTTGTTACTTAACCACACCAGATCATGGAGGGTATCAATATCCGAGATTATATTTTTGATCTGCCAGTTATGATCCTGCCAATCCTGTTCAGTGGCACTAAAAAAATCCAGTATTGATCTTTTATTATTATTTCTTTCCTCTATTAGATCCTTATCCATCCCGGTCTTATATCTCAGGAAATAATGTTCCATATTTGAAGAATACTCGTCAAGTATTTTCATGCGTTCTGATGTAGCACTATGACCTGTCAGGCTCATAAATAAAGGAACTTCTTTTTCCGCATACACTCCGGACTCGCAGTTAATTCCCCTGGACAGGTTAATAAATTCCAGGAAAAATCCATCATTTAAGCTTTTGGATTTTGCTTTTTTCTTTGCTGTCCTGTATAATGAATTCAAGGCCGAATAATGTGTAAGTTCTTCATTTTCCGTTCTTATGACATTCTTAAAAACCCGTATGCATTCCTTTGCATTATTTCTCTCCAGGATATTCTTTTCCTTAAAATGTTTATCTGAATATATATTGAAAAGATGACGTTCTACATCGTTCAGGTGATCAAAAAGATTGTTCCGTGCCTCCTGTAATTTATTGCTTGATCTCAGGATTCTATGGATCTCAGGATCGCTTTCCCATAATATTTCTATTAGATTTGTTTTATCATATTCCAGTAATTCTTTCATAGTCTCTCCAACAAGCACAATATTTTCATTTCATGGGATCGTCACGGATACTTGCAAACTACCCTGAAAAGCCTATTTTATAAACCTTTTCAGCCCGATCGGGGCTATGATCGTAGTTACTATACATAACATTATAAGCATGGCATATATTCTCATATTTATAAGTCCGTCTTTTAATCCTATTCCTGCGATAACAAGTCCAACCATTCCCCTTGCATTTAACGCAATTCCCACAGCCAGAGCATCTGCTGTTTTTAATTTGGCAAGCAATCCTCCTAAAAATGCCCCTCCACTTTTTCCTGCGGTTGCAAACAGGATGGCTGCCAGGAGAAATATTGCCTGATTGAGGTTCCTGGCTGAGAATATATCAGAATAATCAAAGATCATAGATATATCAAGCAAAATACCCATATATGCAAAAAAGATCGGTGCAAAAATTCCTAAAGTAACGGATGATATTACATCATAAGAATGTTCATATCCTTCTATGCCGATCGTTGTTTTTTTTATCAGGATCCCGGCATAAAAAACACCGATGATGAAAGTAATCTCAAGCAATTCCCCTATATAACCTGCAAAAATACCAAAGATGATGACAGCAAAGAACTGGGCTTCCTTATCCAGTTTGCTGAATAATAGCTTTATACCTCGCGGCAAAAATCCCTTTTTGGAGGTCAATAATCTATTTAGTATATAGATTATTAATAAAAATATAGCTACCTTGATAATTGTCATCAAAACATATCCTGCATCAGGGGTTTTTGAAGCCCCTTTTGCAATGGAAAGTACAATTGCCAGGAAGACAAAACTGAAGACATCGTCAATGACTGCGGAAGTAACAATTATATTTCCTACGGGAGAATTCATTTTTCCCATATCCATCAAGATCCTGACACTTATAGGAAGAGCAGTAAGAGCAAAAACTATGCTTACAAATAATGAGCTTATTAAATCAAGATTGAACAACCTTCCTATTACCATACCTGCGAGAATCGAGAAGAAAATCGACATCAATGCGATGATGATCGCACGGTAATATTCTTTCATACTTGCCATGCGCATCTCCATTCCTGCAAAAAATATCAGGAAGAAAATACCAAGATCCGCCAGTATATCGAGTCCTTTCGCTGTCGGGCTTATTAGATTAAGAATGGATGGGCCTATGATGATCCCGGCAAAGAGTTCGCCAATAACCGATGGCTGCCGCATCCTGGCAAAGATCCACCTGAATGTTCTGGCGAACACCAGGATAATTAAAAGGATCAGGATAATTTCCATCATAACTGTTCCCTATTACTGCACAAATATGTTAAACAGCAAAAGGTAAATATGTTGTGTTATAATCTAAGCAAGTCATAACTTGTCGAGAGGAGATCCCAATGAATCTGATTAATGAAAAAGTGATTGACGATTACGTCAATAAGTTCAATTTCAAACATATGCTTATTTTTCCAGCAATCCTGCTTGCGGTATCGCTTTTGATCCTTACTTACACTGCTATTACAACTCCGACCCACACGCCGGTCGAATTGGGAATGGAATTCCAGGGTGGAACAGCTATAACTTTTGACAGTTCAAAAACTCCCGACCAGTTAAGAGAAGAATTTTCAACATATCCTGTTGTCCAGGCAAGAGAATATGGCGGAGGTAACCGTAAATTATTGCAATTCGGCCCTATGAAGGAATCCGATCTCAGTGATATTACAAATAAAATAAATTCAGAATACACCAATATCGAAATAAGGCAAATGGGAGAAGTAGTCAGCAAAGCCTTGCAGGGACAGACGCTCCAGGCAATTTTATTTTCATTCCTGGGGATGGCGCTTGTTGTATTCATAATATTCAGGACTTTTGTACCTTCCATAGCTGTAGTAATTTCGGCATTTGCTGATATTGCATTTGCAGCGGCAATGATGGATGTATTCGGCATAGTATTATCCCTGGGTACGGTTGCCGCCCTTTTGATGCTTATCGGTTATTCTGTGGATACCGATATCCTCTTGACCACACGCCTTCTCAAGCGAAAAGGTGAACTGGGTGACAAGATAAAAGACGCAATGAAAACCGGAATGACCATGACATTGACCACTCTTGCAGCTCTCACCGCATTATTCCTTGTTTCATCGGGTTCCTATCTGGTTTCAACATTTACGCGTATTGATATAATCAGGGATATTTCCGTTGTTCTTATTTTCGGTTTGATCGCGGACATAATTAATACCTGGATGACCAATGTGGGAATCCTGAAATGGTATCTGGAAAAAGGGAGAACAACCGAAAAAAGAGTTGAGAAACCCAAAAAGAGGAGGCAGACAGCATGAACGATGAAGAACCTATTTATAAAAAACCTCGCGTCCTCTTGTTATTGATCATAATCCTTGCTTCTATTGCCTTAATGACTATCTCATATAAGAACGGAACAGTGAATGTGGGCAGTAACCTGAAGTATGGTCTTGACCTGGAAGGGGGCTCATGGCTGCAATTACAGCTCCAGGGGGCTATTATCCAGGTAAATGCCGATGAGAAAAAAATCATCCAGACGGAATTTGGAAAATTACTGAATGATCCTTCCATCAAGATCGAGGAGACCACTTTAACTTCCATCACATTTACTACATCAAAACAGACCACACAGAAGATAATAGATGACTTCGGGTTTGGCAAATCCACAATTTCCCAGGCTCCTGGTGGTGGTACAAGGATATCCCTGCAAACGGATGCGGCTTCAGTAATCCAGAAATATCTTGAAAATAATCTTAATGCAGAAATTGTCAGGATTCCCGGAAATATCCTTACATTCGAAGTAAGACAAACCGTGACTCAAGATGAATTGAATGCTTTGTTACAGCCTGTGGATGGAAAAGTCAATTCATTCAAGGTAGGTGTTTCAGCAAATACAAGGGATGAAACAAAAGATATCCTTGAAACTAAACTCAACAGTCTAGGGATCAAGGAAATTCCCGTCAGGACAGTAGGTGACAATTATATTCTTATTGACCTGGCAGGTGTAGATATCACAACCGCCAAGGATATCGCAGCAAAACCCGGAAAATTCGAAATTCGCATACAAGTAAAGGACAATGAAACCGAACACGTGCTTTATGGTACGGATATAACACCCGGATTGCCTGCAAAGGAGAAAGGTGACGTATGGGGTGTATCTTTTACCCTTAATGATGCTGGCGCAGCAGCTCTGCGGGATGCTGCAATACAGTATGGAGCGGTTACTAATCCTTCAGCCCATAATTTGATAATGTTACTGGATGAAAATGTGGTATTTGATGCTCCGCTCTCACCTGACCTGGCCAGGAACATACAAAGCGTACCCGTGAAAAACATGGTAGCGACTACAGGCACCGGTGATGAGGGACAGAGAAAGGCAACCGAGCTCCAGATTCATTTAAGAGCGGGCGCCCTGCCTGTGAAGGTAGATGTTGTGGGCGCAGGACAGGTTTCAGCTGAACTCGGTTCAAAGTTCAAGTTGCAGATACTGATCGCGGGCATAATAGCCTTGATACTGGTCGCTATAGTTGTTTCTGCCCGGTACAAACAGCCAAACATCGTTATCCCGATGCTTTCAACATCCTTCAGTGAAGTGGTTACCATATTGGGTTTTACCGTCCTTATAGGGTTCCAGCTTGACCTGCCAACAATAGCAGGTATCATTGCGGTTATCGGAACAGGTATTGACCACCTGATAATCATCACTGATGAGGTTCTTGCCGGCGGCGCCATGCCCCCGGATAAAGTTTACAGGTCACGTCTTACAAAAGCATTTGCCATTATATTCTCAGCCGCTGCGACTGTACTTGTGGCGATGTCTCCCCTCCTTATCATGGGATTTGGCGCCCTCAAGGGCTTTGCCGTAATTACCATCGTAGGAGTACTTATCGGGGTATTCATTGCAAGACCTGCATATGCTGAAGTGATCCAGGGTATGCTTGTTGAGGATACCGGCAAGACTTTCGTGGATGAGGAATAAGTTAATAAATGAATGGATCTAAGTATGTATCATAAAGATATGGCAATCATTTAGAACCATTCACTATGTTTTCATGCAATTTTCCAATGGTAGAACTTTATTTTTGAATCGAAAAGATGCGAGGTAAGAATATGTCAAAACTTAAAAAGCGGGAATTGGAACGAAAAGGCGAAAAGAAACAGAAGATCTTAGACACTAAATTGATGGATGAGCATCTTGGGGATTTAACTAAGAAAGAGTTGGAGGTATCAGAACTCCCAGAGGAATAGAATTGAAGATAAAAGTAAAAATCCTGTCCGGAGGTGTTAAAGAACAAAACCTGGATGTCCCATCATCATCGACATATGAAGAGCTTCTTCAATCTCTTCATATTAATCCCGAAATCGTTCTTGTGTTCAGGAGTGGCAATCCTGTGCCGCTTGATGAAACAGTTACTCAGGACAATGTAGAAATATTAAGGGTAGTTACAGGTGGATGAAAAATGGTTCATATTTTTTTGTATTTTATCCTGATAAAATCGGAAAATGATTTTTTTCACAATATTTAATTTTGGATGGAATATAGGAGAAAGCACACATTATTCGAATCATGATACCTGCTATGCAATTAACAGATACCTATGGAAGAACCATAAAGAGCCTGCGAATTTCTATCACGAATCGCTGCAATCTGGAATGCATTTATTGCCATCATGAAGGGGAGACACGTCATACAAATAATGAGATGAGTATTGATACTATAGCCAATATCGTGAAGGCTTCAAAGAAGTTCGGGGTCAATAAAGTGAAATTCTCAGGAGGTGAACCTTTGATGCGAAACGATCTGGAAAAAATCATCAAGGCTCTTCCGGAATTAAAGGATATTTCCGCTACGACGAACGGAACAACGCTTGCACAAAGAGCACATGGTCTTGCCCGGAGTGGACTTAACAGGATAAACATAAGTCTCCCATCACTTTCTCCTGAGAAATACAGGAAAGTGACAGGCGGTGACGTGAACATCGTATTTGATGGAATAGACACAGCAGTAGCATCAGGCCTGATACCGGTCAAATTGAATATGGTGCTCATGAAAGGATTAAACACGGATGAAATTCCTGCAATGATGGATTTTATTAAAAAGTATAATGGAAAGGTTATCCTCCAGTTGATCGAACTGATGAATTTCCAGCAGACAGCCCGGTATCAGGTAAATATCAATGAAGTGGAAAAATTCCTGGAAAAAAGGGCAGATAGCATTGAAGAGCGATCACTGCACAGGAGAAGGAAATACCATATAGATGATATTGAGGTTGAACTTGTCCGACCCATAGACAATTCGCATTTCTGTGCAAATTGCAACAGGCTCAGGGTGACTTCCGATGGAAAGCTAAAGCCCTGTCTTTTAAGGAATGACAATCTTGTGGATGTCAATAACAAAGAGCCCGGGGAAATCGAGGAATTAATGAAACTTGCCATGGAAAAAAGAGAACCCTTCTATAAAGATACATCATGAAGGTTATAATGCGGCTGTTCTTTATGGATCTTTTCAATAAAACAAAACTCAAATATTTCTTTTTCGGATATGATATTTGAGATATATTTTAGCCTGTGTAACACGGGTACAAAAGCAATTGTGGATGCTACAAACTCTTTTGAAAGGGCGGCGCAATATTTAGGAGAAATCCGGTAGGCATCAAGAACGAACTCTTCATTAACTATCCCTGTCAGTCTCGATACAAGCATGGAGGCTTCTGTTGGGTAATTCCTGATGAAATTACTTGCTTTTTCATGCTGTTCAAGGAATTTCAGGATTATATCAGGATGACGCATCAGATCTTTATGGATAACGATCCCATAGCTTGGATTATCAGGCCAGAGCATGTGGGGTGGAAGGATTATTTTTGCATCGCAGGCATTTGCTGCGGCCACCGCAAGAGATGGAGTTCCCACCGCACCATCAATATCTCTATCTACCAGCGCTTCGAGAACAAAGTCAGTCCATGGATAGTTCTTTACTTTTATATCAAGGCCATTTTCATTAATGATATTATTGACAATGACATCATGGATGGAGCCTTTCGGTGGGGAGCCTATGATTTTCCCCTCAAATTGCTTCATGGTGATGTTGATATCATTAAGTTCAGCATAAGTTCTGTGATTTTTCCGGGCTATCAACACAGTTCCTTCAACATGTCCACCTGCCACGCATACCAGAGGAACACCGTGATCCATACCGATAATTGCAGGAGGAAGACCAATGTAGCCTATATCAATTTCTTTTTTTTCGAAAGCTTTTACAATATCAGGTCCTGAGGCAAAAAGTTTCCAGTTTGCCTGTATCCCGGACTTCTTCAACCAATCCGTACCCATTAGAATAAAAGAGGTGTGATATAAAGTAGAAAGATGACCGATATTGATCTTTTCTGTTTCAAACATGGTATTTTTAAGGAGAAGCTGTGATTAAAACCTTTCTATAGCAAGTTCAATATGGTGATTTGGAGATAATTTGGGTATAATCTTGGAAAAATACTATTAAAGCATATACCAATTAGAAAATAAGTAGAGGATAAATAATAATCATCAAGATTCACTTCCTATCCTATCCACAATCTATCCATGAATTCTTGAAATCCTCTACATTTTTCTCTCATTGTTTTTGTTACAGAAATGGGTTCAAAGGGTAAGAAAGTCTCCCTGACTTTAGTCATGGGAGGGTTCAAATATTATCGCCTGTATAATACAGAAAAGTGAAACAAAAAGCTATCCTTCCTGAAAAAGTCAATAGATATGAAGAACTCTTAGGTAAGGCTTTGAAAGCATTTGAGATAGTAGTGCAGGAAAATTCCCATTTGATTAAAGTCGCGCAGGATTATTCAACTATGGCCAGTTCTTACTACGATGACGGGATGCATTTTATCGAAGAAGAGGATTTGGTGAATGCTCTTGTCTGTTTCAGTTATGGACATGCGTGGCTGGACGCAGGTGTAAAACTCGGTGTTTTTAAAGTAAGTGATGAAAACCTGTTTACAATTTAATAGAGGAATAATAAAATGTCAAATTATATTGTTACACTTGAAGCCGCATGGCTTGTAAAAAGTGTAGAAAGCGTTGAAGATGCAATGAACATAGCGATATCTGAAGTTGGAAAAATGCTCAATCCCGATTTGAACTTCGTGGAAATAGAAGTTGGCACAACGAGCTGTCCTGCATGCGGTGAGGCTTTTGATAGCGTCTTTATGGCCGCGGGTACTGCTCTTGTGGGAATACTTCTTGAAATGAAAGTGTATGATGCGGAAAATGAAGAACATGGGGCAAGGATCGCAAAATCCACTATCGGTAAAGCATTGACAAGCACACCGCTCGATGTCGTTGATGTCGAAGAATTCGAGGGTGGAAAAGATACCAGGGAAAAGAAAAAGTCCTCAGGAAAATATTAACCAGGATGAAGCTTGCAGCTCTTATTTCGGGGGGTAAGGATTCTTCATATGCAATATATAAAGCATTTCAGGAAGGTCATGAGGTAACTGACCTTATAACAATAATATCTGCAAATAAAGACTCCTACATGTTCCATTCTGCAAATATCCGGCTCACCGAATTTATCTCTGAGGCTTGCGGAATTCCTCTTACCAGGCAGCTATCGGCCGGCGAGAAGGAAAAGGAACTTCTGGATCTCAGAAAAGCCATAAGCAGCGTGAACGTTGATGGTGTGGCAGTGGGGGCTATCGAATCGGAATACCAGGCTTCCCGCGTAAGGGGTATCTGCGATGAACTTGGAATAAAAATGTATGCGCCTTTGTGGCATATGGAACCTGAAGGACTTCTTCGGGAAATGATCAAACTAATGGATATCAGAATGGTGAAAGTAGCAGCTGCCGGGATGGACGAGTCATGGCTTGGCAGGATTTTTGATGAACAGATGATTAGAGATTTGAAGTCGCTCAACAGGAAATACAGGGTACATATCGCGGGGGAAGGGGGAGAGTATGAATCCCTAGTGCTTGATGCTCCATTCTATAAGAAAAGAATTCATCTTCTTGAGACCCGAAATCTATGGATGGGAGATCATGGGATCATGAAAGTAGTACGGGCAGAGCTTGGAGAAAAGTAGTGAACTGCGCCTTCCTTTCGGAAGGACTTCTCTGCCTTTTGACCCCACAAAGTGAACTTAATTTCTTGGAAGGATTCTTTCATAAAGAGATAACCCCCACTCCTCAACCCGCCCAGGTCACTAACACCAGTCTAAAATAACCAGCAATATGACCAATATGGTAGCATTAATAAATAGTATGTTACCATATTTGTACTACTATTGTACTACTTCTTGAACACTGTTTTGAAAAGGTTTATAATAGATTAACTCAGTGATATTCCAGTAGTATCATGGTTGTCCGAAAAAATATCTCTCTCGAACCAAATCATATAAAAAAACTTGAACCCTTGATCTCTAAGCACAATGGCAATCTCAGCGCAGCTATACGGGATGCTATTGATATTACTGATGTATCGCTTCATCGCTATGGTTCCGTCGAAGAAGCGATATCTAAGATCGCAGCTGATAAGAAAAATCTGACTGGAATGGAAGAATCAATAGAATCAGGAAAAAACGTTCTTTTGAGCAAGCCTATTTTCTTGTGGATGCTTAAATCCACAAAAGGAATTCCACTTGAAAAGGAAATATTTGAAGAGGTTCTTGACCCCCTGAAAATCACTACGATTTCAGAACTTGATGCGAGGATAAATAAAATAAGCATTGAATCCGGTTGGAACTGCCAGGTATCTCTCTTTTGCATGGATGATATTAATCCTGCGACTGCAACTGTTACCATTACAGGCGATAATGAATTTTATCGGGAGTTTGTGGCCCACCTTACCATAATGTTCCTTGTTGTTAACAAAGGGCTTGATATTGAAGTTGTTCATAAAAGGGCGACCTCTATCAGGATCGACCTGAAGAACCGTGAAAAAGGAACGCAACCTGTTGCCGCAATGAAATACTTCGGATATTTAAAAGATGCAATGAGGGAGTTCAAATACAGGGAAGAATTCTGGAAAAACCTTGTGGAAATATACAGTTCTGTGAATTATAATATGGTATCCCTTTACAGAGGGAATTATGAAGAACTACTTGCCTCAAATTCACTAATAGATGCAGGTATATTCGAATCAATATCCAAAAAGCATATAGCCAGTATCCCCCATCAGGATTTTTTGAAACTCTTGAAAAAAACAGAAGAATCGTTGCTGATCATAGACAAAATCGAGCTACTGGAGAATTGTATAAATGTCTATCACAATTACAAGAATGAAAAAGCCATACAGAATATCCGGGATTATTATATCTCTCTCCTGAAGGCAAACGGACATGAATACAAAGCGAAATATTCAACAAGCCTGATAGTATTGGATCACATCTGCTGCAATAGTTAGATTATTACGATTTTTTTGGCCATATCCTTGCATACAGCCATGAAGCAGGCAGGATTCATAGAAGGGAATGTGTCTATTAAACAAATATCCGATTCCTTAACGGCCATATCAAGTTTGCGGATATCACCATGATAAACCATGACCTCCGATTTTCCCTGTGCCCTTGCAAGGAGCAGTGGTTTATCCCCTATCAGTTCATTATGATCCGGGTTTTCAAAAACGATTTTGAGCCCCAGGAGGCTTGAGTTTACCTTGATATTTAAAATTGTGTTCCGGAGTGCAGGAAGCCATGCATCGTTGAATATTACCTTCCTTGCACCCCCAAGGACGCTCAACAGGCCAAGCGTACCGGGACCACAAAAACCATCCACCACTACGGCATCTTCCAATTCCCCTCTAAGGTAAAGTTCTTCCATTTTCTTTATTTTTGTGTTATTGAACTCTATATGAATTTTAGACTGGTTCTTATAAATACACAGTTCCCCGAACAGTGATAAGACAACATCACATCGCATATCGCATCCGGAAAGTAATTCGTATGTGTGAGGCGAGCTGTCAGTATCAAGAATACCGATACTTTGTGATTGCAGCCCTCTTCTTTTGATCACTCCTTTAATTTCCGGTACTTTTTTGACAATTTCTTCTGCAATGTCTTTTGTAATAGAATCCATAATAAGAACAATATTTTTGCCACCCAGCCTTGGAGGATACGGTATTTGATAACCAAAAGAGATCAGAGGGGTTCCTACTTCACGAAGCAGTGAATCCCTGGGAAACAGTCCTTTTTCCTTCAATATCGTAAGAACATTTCCCATGACAAGATCAAGGTGCCTCTTTCTGCATTCGGGGCACAAACCGGATTGACCATCGATTTTGTCCGATATAGGGAGATTCTTGATGAACGCAGGATCAGGAGGACAGGACCCACACGCCATATACATCCCCAATATGTCATCCAGTACTTTCCGGGCGGGAAGAATGCAATCCCCGTTGCATGTGGGGCATTTCATACAGGTATATTTTTCAGGAAAGCTAAATATCTTTCGTTATGGTGATCATTCGAATGCAAATTCTTTTTCGAGTGATTTTTTAGGGAGGCATGACCTTAATTTGATGTACCAGTTATAAGCAAATAATACAAGTGTAAGTATTGCCAGGACATCAAAGAATTCAAAAAATACCCTTGTCTCAGGAATGTTTAATCCTTCCAGGAATTCATGCGCCATGAAGAACGTACTGAATAAAAATACATATATACAATTTCTCTTGAAAAAAGATTCAGTGATAATTGATTTAAAATTAGACTCCTTTTTTTCGACATCTTTCCATAAGAACCATATCTGAGCCAATAAAAATATAAAAATTAAATATAAAGTAAATATAAAAAACTCCAAATATTTATATAAAATATAATCGTTCATAAAATTGATTCCTATCAATCATAAGATAAGTATGAGATAATATAAGTATTTCTGCGGTCTTCATTGAATACCGAAGAAGTTATTTTCTATAGTTGATAGTTCCACATTTGCTTCGAATGCAATCTCCAAGATCGGAAATGAACAACTCAATGATTTCCTCACCCAGATGCGGCATCAGTATCAATCTCATGGCCTTTGGGTTTCGTGTTATTGAAGTAACCCAGCCTTTTACCCGCAATTTTTTCCTGACGGCATCAAGTTCAGGAACATCCAGCACTACGATGTTCATTACAGGGTCGATCAGTGGCTCAACTCCCAGTTCACGGGTTCCCTCCACGAGCCTGTCTGTCATTTCCATACACCTTTTAACGATCTTCTTGTATCCGTCCATTCCAAGATGCTTCATTACGGCATAAGTACCTGCCACTGAGGCACCGCTTCGTGTACCCGCAAGAGAATGCTGTTTCCTGATAGTCAGGTATGGGGTATCGATCTCAAGTGGAAGGAGACATTCTTCTTCCCTGAAAAGCAGGCCTCCGGCCGGGATTGTGGACATGCCCATTTTATGTGGGTCTGCTGTTATTGATGTGACTCCTTTCACTGAAAAATCAAAATCATATTTCCTATCAAGGAAAGGTATTACGAATCCCCCAAAGGCTGCATCTATATGCAGGAACAGGTTATTCGATATAGCGAGTTTTGCCAATCTATCTATCGGGTCTATCTGGCCGAATTCCGTTGAACCTGCAATACCTACAAGCGCGATTGTGTTTTTATCGATCTGTTCTGCAACAGAGTCTTCATCCACCTTAAATTCCATATCAAGCGAAGCTTTTCTTATTTCAATACCAAGGAGATCCGCAATCTTATCGAATGAGAAATGGGCAGAATCAGGAACGATCATGTTCGGATGCTCTTTTTTACCCATGTTCCTGGCAGTCCTTAATGCCTGGATATTGGATTCCGTACCTCCTGTCGTTATGTAACCGCATGCATTAGCATCACCGAGCATACCCCCCATCATCTTTATTACTTTTTCTTCAAGTTTCTTTGTCCCCTGGAACAGGCCAAAATCCCCCATATTTGAGGCGATGAATTGCATATGGGCTTTTACAGCTATGGGGTGGGGTTGTGTGCACATGGCACTGAGCACCTTTTCATATGAAGTATCTTTTTGCATAGCCTTCTTAAGAAGGGACAATACTTCTGTCTCAGGACACCCCTTCCGGTTCATGTGCTAAACTCCAGGATACACTTCATCACGGAAGACCAAATACAATTAAGAACCATCGAATTTACTTAACTCATCTTGATAGATATAAATCCCTTGATTTAGCGCAACCATACAGACCTGTATTACATTTTAACCCCTAACTCCGCATATTTTACGTACCATCCATATTCAACTCAAGTTTTTCGATGAGTATTCTTGATTTCTTTGGGATTTCTGCAAGACGCCAATTTGTGCCAATTCTCAATTTTTGAACTCTAGCCATATGTAAGATAACATCTTTTGGAGAATACTTACCTAAGAGATCCTTATCCACTCATAAAACTATAACCGATATTCTGTTACTTTATATAAAAACTCTTTTCATTTTAACTTCATTCGACGCAATGAAATAATACCGTTTTTTGTCAGAGTTCACTCGATAGCAATGAACTTGAACTCTGGACCGAAGTCAGGAGTTCAGGATGTATTGGCATAAAATCTTCATGGGAAGGAATAGAACCTATCACCTCAAGCGTTCGGATGGAAAAAGAAGTGCTGCTGAATGCTATCGAGGAGATAAAAGAGAAGGGAAATATCTGGAGAAGGACTGGCGGCACCCACTCATCGCTTATTTGCACAAAAGAAGGTGAAATCGTATCGTTTTGCGAGGATGTGAGCAGGGCGTGTTCTGCGGACAAAGCTGTAGGAGCGGCGCTGCTTTCAAAAAACATCGGGATGACACTTGTTGCATTTGTGAGAAAACCGAATTTATATGTATATTCTGGCGAAGAAAGGATATTATAAGCAGTCGTATGCTGCATATCGTATGAGGTAAAAGCCGTGCTTGATGGAAAACTATTGATCGCAGGAAAATGGAAAGCCTGCGATAAGAAATTCGAATCTTTGAATCCTGCTACAGGCGATGTTATCGGAAAAGCATGTCTTGCAGGAAATGAAGAAGTAACAGAAGCTGTAAAGGAAGCGAAATTAGCCCAGGAAAGCTGGAACAAAATTGATATAAGTGAAAGAGCAAAAATTTTTACCAGGCTCGGGGATGAGCTTCTAAAAAGATCACAGGAGATAAGCAATCTCATAACCCTGGAAATGGGTCGTCCGCTCTTTGAATCCAATATCGAAGTACGCAAAACCTCTGAAATGGTAAAATATTTTGCAAATGAGGGTAAAACATTCCTGGAAGGGGATGAGATTCCGATTAATCCTCATAACTTCAGCTTTACCAGGTTTGAACCCGTTGGGGTGGTGGGTATTATCAAGCCCTGGAACTATCCTTTATTACTTCCATTCTGGGCTATAGCGCCAGCACTTATTGCAGGCAATACCGTTGTTTTTAAACCCTCTGACCTGACCCCTTTTGTTGGAATAGAGATCGGTAAAATATGCCAGGACACCGGGATCCCGGACGGCGTGATAAATATTGTAACGGGAGATGGTTTCACGGGCAAAAGTCTTGTGAGTTCGGACATAGATATGATCTCCTTTACGGGAAGTTCGGATACCGGCAAAAATATCATGAAAAACTCCGCTGATAAATTGCATCGCATATCTCTTGAGTTGGGGGGAAGCGATGCTTTTATTGTTTTCAAAGATGCCGACATTGAGGAAGCGATTAACGGCGCAGTATGGGGAAGATTCATGAACTGCGGGCAGGTTTGCATTTCCCCCAAAAGGATCTTTGTAGAAGATGATATAGCAGATAGTTTCATTGAAGGATTTGTAAATAAGACCAGGAATCTCGTTATTGGAAATGGTTTTGATCCGGGTACGGATATAGGCCCGATGGTCAGTAAGGAACAGCGAGAGAGGCTTGAACTGCAGGTGGAAGATGCTGTCAGGAAGGGGGCAACGATCGAATGTGGTGGGAAAATACCATTGTTATTGAAAGAGGGGTATTATTATGAACCTACGGTTCTTACAGGAGTCGCTCCTGAAATGAGTGTAATGAATGAAGAAGTGTTCGGACCTGTTGCAGTAATTTCGATTTTTGAAAATATGGGTGAAGCCATTGCCCTTGCAAATGGAACAATCTATGGATTGGGTGCATCCGTGTGGACTAAGAACATGGATACTGCAATGCACATGTCCTCGCAATTGGAGTGCGGGATGGTATGGATAAATGAAATATGCACACTACACCCTCAATGTCCCTGGGGCGGGATCAAGCATAGCGGGATGGGGAAAGACCTATCCAGATACGGTATCAGGGAATTTGTCAGCATCAAGCATGTAAATATTAACCTGGGAACTGACAAAACAAGATCATGGTGGTTTCCGTATGGGAAAAATAAGTAGGATTCTGCAAATTCAAATCTTCTATCTTCGATTTGAAAAGGATTATGTATATCAAGTCTTATCTAATAATGTATGACAACAAATGCAGTACAAATAAGAATGCCATCTGTATTACTGAAAAGCATTGAAGACCTTGTTAAGCAGGGTTTTTATAAAAACAAAAGCGAGGCAATTATAGATGCTGTGCGTCATTTTGTGGGTTTTGAGCAGCCAAAAAGCGATATAGCGATATTCATAAGAGAATTTGAAAACAATTACAACCCTTAAAGAAGCACTTGAAAAAATAAAGCTGCTTAAAAGCGCATATTATTTCAAGCGCGAATCAGAAGATGTTTCCATTCCCGACTCCGTAGCCAGAGAACTCAGTGAAGATATTGTTGCAGATTATATGTCTCCGGAATTCGATATTTCTGGCATGGACGGGTTTGCTTTTCGATGTGAGGATAATTATCCACTGAAAATCTCCGGAAATATATATGCTGGCGATAGTATTGCAAAGATAAACAATGGTGAAGCCATGGGGATCGCAACAGGGGCATTGCTCCCGCAAGGCGCGGATAGTGTGCTTAAAATTGAGGATGCGCAGGTCAGAAAAGATCTTCTCTATGGAAAAAAATTAAAAACATGGGAGAATGTTTTCCGAAAAGGTTCGGATTACCATGCAGGGGACAGGATATTTGAGAAAAACCACTGCATAATGCCCCAGAGCGCTGCGCTTCTATACAGTCTGGGTCTCGAAAAAATCCCGGTATATAAAAAGATCAGGGCTGGCATAATATCTACAGGCACGGAAATTTACAATGGAATGATAAAAAATACCAATGCAGTGCTCATACAGGGATTCATGAAGGAAATGGGCTGTGAATCCAGATTTGTCGGCGCAGTCCAGGATGATTATAACAAAACAAAGATCATGTTGCTTGAAGCCTGCGAAAAATTCGACGTAGTATTTACCACAGGCGGGGTTTCAGTAGGCGAACGCGATTTCGTTGCGGATGTCATAACCGAGATCGGAGAACTCTTATTTCACAGGGTTGCCATCAGGCCCGGGAAACCCCTTGCCGTGGGTATTGTGAAAGACATTCCTGTATTTTCCCTACCTGGCAAGCCAACCGGGACTTTAACTGCTCTTGAGATGGTAGTGAGAAGCTATTTTACGGATATGCCAAGGGCAACGCGTGAGCTTATGATAAATGAGGATGTTATTCTCCCGGAAAAATATTTTGAATATATTCTTTTCGTGAAGATTGTAAATAATACAGCAAGCTCCATGGGCAGACAGCTGTTTGATAGGGAATATAATACGGCGATCATCTCGGCTTCTCCACGTTCTGCTGTTGTTGAAGGTTATGTCATGACAAACAGGGATATTGGAAAAGGTGAACTGGTGAATGTATATCTTTTCGATTGATGGAAATACGGATGAAAAAGGCGGGACATGAGCAGCACTGACTTTCTTATCCAGGGTATCATCAAAGCGTTGGAACTGATATTAGGTTTAAATCCTTATATTCTCAGCATAACGGGAGTTTCAATAAAAGTATCAGGCATTGCCACAATCCTTGCGACCCTGACCGCGATTCCCCTGGCATTTACAATATCCTTCATACATTTTCGGGGGAAACAGGGACTTATCACGCTCATAAATACAGGAATGGGACTGCCCCCGGTTTTTGTGGGTCTCTTTGTCTTTTTGATGATCGTGCCTGTTGGTCCTTTAGGGTTCCTGAATATTGTTTATACACGGGAAGCAATGATACTTGCCCAGTATATTCTGATAACACCAATAATTACAGGCATTTCTCTTGCTGCAATAAAGGCAGTTCCCCGATCTATAATCGAGACCGTTTACACTCTTGGTGGAACGCAAAAGGACGCTGTCATTGAGACTTTAAAAGAGGCAAGATTTGGGATTATCACAGCGGTACTTGCAGGACTTGGAAGGGCGCTTGCGGAAGTTGGGGCCATCCTCATCGTAGGCGGCAATATCGCCCGCACAGGAAGCGTTGGGGGAATAGGGGAGGGGCTTTCTGAAACCCGCACGCTCACGACCGCGATCACATCGGAAACGAGCAAGGGGGGAGATTTCTCAACGTCCATAGCTCTCGGATTCATCCTCATCTGTCTTGTTCTTGGCGTGAATATCCTGGCAAACTTTTTCCAGAGGAGAGACTAAAATGGAAGAATTGATACTGATAGAGAACCTCCAGAAGATATTCGGTGAAAAAGAGGTCTTAAGAAATATTGATCTAAGAATCCTTCAGGGTGAGATCTTCGCTTTTATCGGACCAAGCGGCGCCGGCAAGACCACGCTTCTTCGCATATTGAATTTTTTTGAAATACCGGATAAGGGAAACATAAAATTCAAGGAGATGAACCCTGAAGTAATCAATATCAG